>Ga0302324_100009306_pt1 | contig 20577 bp, 20 predicted proteins | sample Palsa_T0_1_FD_201949 | JGI IMG/M metagenome (GOLD analysis project Ga0302324, IMG submission 201949) | Peat permafrost microbial communities from Stordalen Mire near Abisko, Sweden - Palsa_T0_1 | ecosystem: Environmental > Terrestrial > Soil > Palsa > Peat permafrost | place: Sweden: Abisko...
GTCACTCGCGATAGCGCAGGGTAATCAGAGCAAGCGTTACTACAACTATGCCGGCTCCAGCGCCCAGAGCCAGGACTACAACACCAGCCCTGCCTCGACGAACTCAGGTCTTGAGCAACAGCGCTAATCAATCACTGCTGCCTGATAGGATGGCCCGCTGGAACAACCCAGCGGGCCTCTTCTTTTTCCAGGAAGCCCTCGTTTTGACCCGGTCAGACCCAAGTACCGAATCACAGCGCGCTGTCTACTCGGTGTCCAATGGGCAACGGTCAAGACCGAGCGCATCGATGATGCGGCAGAATTTGCATTCGCCGAAGCGTTGACCTACACCGCGTCTGGCAATGCCTGATGGTTCCGCCACAGCTCATCTCTACCGTCCAAAGCTCGTTACGCTCATCGCCGAAGGCTACAGCTTCGAAGCCTTTCGGCGTGACGTCATGGCCGCGCTTACCGTCGCCGTGGTGGCGCTTCCGTTGTCCATGGCCATCGCCGTGGCGTCCGGCGTCGAACCGGTGCGCGGGCTTTATACATCCATCATCGGCGGCTTTCTGGTCTCAGCGCTCGGCGGCAGCCGATTTCAAATTGGCGGTCCCGCCGGGGCATTCATCGTTCTGGTGTCCGCCACGGTCGCAAGATTCGGGCTGGACGGACTGCTCGTCACCGTCTTTCTGTCGGGCGCGATGCTCACGGTCGTCGGGCTGCTCAGGCTTGGCGCGCTGATTCGCTATATTCCGCACGCGGTGACCGTCGGCTTTACCTGCGGTATCGCCGTCACGATCCTCGCCAGCCAGTTGAAGGACTTCGGCGGGCTGACGCTGAGCGGAGCCGAGCCGGGCCCGCTTTTTCCAAAGCTCATTGCACTCGGCGAGGCGCTGCCGACGATCAATCCGTCCGCTCTCGCCCTTGGCGCTTTTTCAGCCGCATCGATCTTTGCGTTGCAACGCTGGCGGCCGACCATCCCTGCCATGCTGATCGCCGTCGTCTGCGCTTCCGTCGTAACGCGCCTGTTTCATCTGCCGGTCGAGACCATCGGCAGCCGTTTCGGCGGCGTTCCGGGCGGTCTTCCCCTACCGCACATACCGCTGTTTACGGCGCAACGCCTGATCGAGGTGTTGCCCGCGGCGCTGTCGTTCACGCTTCTCGGCGGCGTGGAGAGTCTGCTTTCCGCCAAGGTCGCTGACGGAATGACCAGGCGAAAGCACCGCTACAATATGGAGGTGGTCGCGCAAGGCATCGCCAACATGGCGTCCGCCTTGTTTGGCGGCATCAGCGTCACCGGCACGATCGCCCGCACGGCGACGAACATCCGCGCCGGCGCGCGCAGTCCGCTTTCCGGAATCCTCCACGCCGCATTCATTCTCGTTTTCATGGTGGCGCTGGCGCCGCTGGCGAGCTTCATTCCGTTGTCGGCCCTGGCGGGGGTGCTGGTCGTGGTGTGCTGGAACATGGCGGAGAAACGGGAGTTCACAGCCCTGTTCGCCAACTGGCGCACGGGATTGGTGCTGATCACGACGTTCGGCCTGACGCTGGTCAAAGATCTGACCTTCGGCATTGTTGCCGGCTGTCTCGTCGCCGCCCTATTTGCCCTCACGCACCGCGCCATCCCGAGCGAGGATGCGCACTAGCATCGGTCGCTCCAGGTCAGCGCTCCGTAGGCAGCGACCGAGACCGAAGCAACAGTCGAAACCTATCGCGTTCGTTGCGCCGCGTCGGCGACAATTTGATAGGCATCGAGCACGGCCGGCTTGGACTTCGCAACGTCCGCGCCGACATTGGAAAGCGTTGCCATCATCGCCGACTGCTCGTCCTGCGGCAGGCTGATCACTTCGCCGCCGCCGTTTTGCCAGGCCTTGCGCTGTTCTGAGAACATCGCGGGCGCCACCGGACCCATTGCCGCCGACGCTGCGGCACCGTCACGGTCGACGATCTCCTGCAAATCCTTCGGCAGCGAACCGTACCATTTCTGACTAACCTCAAGCATCATGAAGATCGCCGGCTGGTTGATCTCGGTGACGTATTTCGCTGCGTCGACAAAATGGAAACTGACAAAAGGCCCGATGCCGGCATTTGCGCCATCGATGGCGCCCTGTTGCAGCGCCGGCAGCACGTCGCCTAACGACATCGCGACCGGCTTGGCCCCGAGCCGGTTAAATGCTTCCGTCTGGAATTGCGACGCGAAGATCCGAATCTTCTTCCCCTTGAAGTCGGCGAGGTGACGAATGCCGGCTTTCGAGATGACCGAGGACGGCTGCGACATGATCAGGCCGACACCGTGAAGGCCTTTCGTCGCGCCGAGGCCCAGCATCAGCTTCCACACCGCCGGATCGGCGGCGACCCGCTGCGCATGGTCGAAGGAATCGACCAGGCCCGGAGCCGCCATCACCTCGAACCGTTCGTCGACGCCAACCATGAACTCTGGCGGCATCACCAAGCCCTCGATCGAGCCGAATTGCACGCCCTCGACCTGCCGGGGGATCGAGCCCAGTTGGCCTGACGGATAGACCTCGGCCTTGATGCGCCCGCCTGAATCCCGCTCCGCCGCGGCGCCAAAGTCCTTGATGAATTGATGCGGCGCGTCGTTGAGCGTCGACGTCGACAGCTTCATTACGTAAGTTTTTTGGCTGATCTTGCGCGCGAGCCACGCCGACCGACAGCAATAGCGTGAACGCGGCGGCCAAGACACTGAGCCGGATGGCGCCTGCCGGCACAGACATTCCCGACTCCTCAAAGTGCATGTCACTCTCCCTGATGCGGCCGTCTCGTAGTGCAGGCGTAACAGATCTATGCCGTAGTCGTTGCCGTTGCGGACGATGGTATGGACGTGAAATTTTTCCGGCGTGGGATTGTTCAGAACCACCCCCTTATGGTGATCAAACTCGATCATCACTACCTGGCTTTGAATGCGATAGTAAAAAGCGTTGTCTTCGCCCATGCCGGGCGCAGATCACATGACAAGCGGACGCACTTCGCTTAGCTTCGGTGCGTGAGCGCCGACGATTATCATCCATTTATTCCCCAGCCATCCGGTTCCAAGACCGCAGGTCCGACACCGCGCGAGCATACCCAGGCGCGGATGAAGAGCCCGCGCGCGCAGGGGCTGTTCGCAAACTGGGATCGGCTTTTCCAGGAGCCATTTCGTGGAATCACTAGCGACGGCCAAGTCATTCCGGATCTTTATGCGCCGCGGCCGGAAGGAGCGCCGATACTGGCAATGATCGAGGCTGTCAACACGCTGCTGGTCTGCATGACGCCGGAACAGAGGAAAGCATCGTGCTTCCCGGTCGGCTCGCAGCAATGGCGGCGTTGGCAGAACACAGAATTGTACGTCGAAGATTATGGACTGCGTCTGGACGAAGTCGGCGAGCCGCTGCGTGAAGCGGTCATGACAGTGCTACGAACAAGTATGAGCCCGCATGGCTACGAGCTGTCGCGCGACGTGATGAAGCTTAACCGCTTCCTTGGCGATATCGTCGGCGGGCCGGTGGTGCTCGGGGAATGGTCTTATATCTTCTGCCTGTTCGGCAGCCCGTCGGCCACCGAGCCCTGGGGCTGGCAGCTGTTCGGCCATCACCTGGTGTTGAACTGTTTCGTGCTTGGCGCGCAGATGGTGCTAACACCGGCGTTCTGGGGCGCCGAACCCAGCTATGCCGATTATGGCCCGTTCAAGGGCATACGGCTGTTCCAGGACGAAGAGCGTGCGGGCCTAACGCTGATGCGCTCGTTTTCGGCCGAACAGCAGAAGCGCGCCATCGTTGCGCATTCGATGATGGGCGGCGACCTACCGGAAGGACGGCGGCATTTCGCCGATAACCTGCATCTCGGTGGCGCGTTCCAGGACAACCGCATCGTCCCCTACGAGGGACTAAAGGCGGCCGGCCTGTCAGCATTGCAGCGGCGCGACCTGATGGATCTGGTCGAAAAATACCTCGCCGTATTGCCCGAAGGCTCGCGCCGTGCGCGTATCGTCGAGGTCGAGCGCCATCTCCAGGATACGCATTTTTGCTGGATCGGCGGATTTTCCGAGGATAGTCCATTCTATTATCGGGTGCAGAGCCCGGTGACATTCATTGAGTTTGACCACCACGCCGGCGTGTTCCTGACCAATGCGGAGCCAGCCAAATTCCACGTCCACACCATCGTGCGGACGCCAAATGGCAACGATTACGGCTTCGACCTGTTGCGCCAGCACTACGAGACGGCGCCGCATCACAATCAACAGCACGCGCAGCAGCAACAGGCACAGCATCGCCATCATCACGGTGACGGCAATTACAATCACCATCATGGCGATGATCCGTCGAAAGTTTAAATGGCCATCCTGAGGGCGCTAACTTGCACACGGCAAGTTATCGCTCTTCCCGCCGATGGTGGTGGTGATGATGCGCGGCCTTGTGGTGCGGCGCCGTCTCGTAGTGCAGGCGTAACAGATCCATGCCGTAGTCGTTGCCGTTGGGGGTGCGGACGATGGTGTGGACGTGAAATTTTTCCGGCGTCGGGTTGTTCAGCGCAACGCCCTTGTGGTGATCGAACTCGATCATCACCACCGGGCTTTGAATGCGATAGTAAAACGCGTTGTCTTCGCCCATGCCGCCGGCCCAGCAGAAATGGGTCTCAAGAATATGCCGTTCCACATCGTCCATTCGCGCCGCAAAGGGGCCAGCGGGCAATGCGGATAAATAGCACCTGGCAAGATCGAGCAGCGCCCGACATTGCTGCGGGCTAAGGTCCGCGCCGCTCACGCCTTCATATGGAACAATGGCATTGTCCTTATAACGTCCGCCGAACGACATGCCGTCGTTGTCCTGATGCCGGCCGGGCGGGAGCTGATCGGCAACGAGGGTGTCGGAGAAAACAGCCTTCCGCTTCTGCTCCGCCGACAGGTTGCGGGCAAATTGCAACCCGAGACACTCTTCATCCTCGAAGACGACTGTCCCCGCGTATTTCCCTTCATCCACGCGCCTTGGTTCCGCGCCCATGAAGGTCGGCGTCAGCGTCATCTGCTCGCCCAGGATGAAGCAGGTGATGATCAAGTGATGGCCGCTCAACTGCCATCCCCAGGGCTCGGTCGCCGAAGGCTCGCCGAACATGTGCAGTTGATAGCACCACTCTCCGAGTAGCAGCGGTGCGCCGACGAGTTCGCCGAGAAAGCCGTTCAGCTTCATCAGCGTGCGCGTCTTCTCGTAGCCCGCGGCGCTGAGACTGGCCTTAACCACGGCCATAACCGCTTCTTTGAGATCGCCCGGAGCTTCGTCGAGCCGAAGTCCAAAGTCCTCATAACGAACGATGCTGTTCTGCCACAGCTGCCGCTGCCGCGAGTCGAGCGGAAGGCAGACCTTCTTTTTCTGTTCCGGGCTGAGTCGCGCTATAAGCGCGAGTGCAGCACCGAGGATTTCGCGCGTTGGCGCAGCTTCGGGCCGCAGCGCAAAAAGGCCCGGAACGATGGTGCCGTCCGTGGTGACGCCCTTGAACGGCGTCGAGAATAGCTTCTCAACACCCCTCCTCTCGTTTTCACCGCGCGCGCCTATCACGGCGTCATAAAATTGCTTGTGTGTCAGTCCGAAGTGAAAAGCTTTTCCAATTTCCGGAACGAATTTACGAAACCCAAATTTGGACATTTCCATTCAATCCCGTGTGCATTTGACGGCTTTCTTGTTTTCCGCCTTGCGTCTCGCATCATAACATCGAAAGCGACACATTATGGAAGCGGGGCTTGGCGGATATTGGGCCGCAGGATATGCCCAAGAGTAGGGTCCATTCGATATGTCCAAATCGCTGAAGATCAGAGCCGCAACATCGCAAGACGAATCCGCGATCGTTGATTTGTGGCGCACTTGCGGACTTGTGACGAGCTACAACAATCCCGCGGCCGATTTTGCTTTCGCCAAAGCCGGAGCATGTTCGGAAATTCTGGTCGGCGAAGATGACGGTGTTATCAGAGCCAGCGTGATGGTCGGGCATGACGGCCACCGAGGCTGGCTCTATTACGTTGCGTCTGATCCTCATTCACGCGGCTGCGGCTTCGGCCGGCAAATCGTCGAGGCGGCAGAGAATTGGCTGCGCCAGCGCGGCGTCGCAAAAGCTCAGTTGCTGGTGCGTGAGACCAATACCAAGGTCGTCGCTTTTTACGAACATCTGGGCTTTGAAGTCACACCCCGGGTCGTCCTGGCAAAGTGGCTGGGAAACGCCCGCTAGGGACAGCTTTCCGCCATCATCCTCGCTGCGGCGACCAGCCGTAGATACGCGAAGTCGTCCCGCCCATCAGCTTGACCTTGTCGCTGTCCGAGATGCGGCCGGTGACGCGGAACGCCTCGACCCCTTGCGCGAAGCTGAGAAGATTCACCGCGCGGGTCCAGTCGGTGCCCCATAGGCAGCGATCGAGACCGAAGGCGTCGATGACGCGGCAGACTGGATCCCAAATATCGTTGTAGGGAAATGGCTCGTGCGACAGCGTGCAGGCGCCGGTGATCTTGATGGCGACGTTCGGAAGCTCGGCAAGCGTCAGCGCTTTCGGCAGCTCGGCCCAAGGTTCCTTAGGCGGCGGCGGATCGTACGGCTGCACCAGCCCGAGATGATCGACGATAATCTGCGTATCCGGATTGCGGCGGATCAGTTCGATGCCCTGATCAAGCCGGCCAGCGATGTGAAGGTTGACCGGCATCGACAGACGCGCCGCTTCCTTCAGCACGCGGTTCAGCCCCGGATCGGCGGGATCCTCATTGTAACCACCGCGCACCAGCAGCATACGAACGGCAACGGTGCCAGGCGTGCGTTTCCACTCCGCGATCATGTCCGCCACTGAGGGATTGGCGGGATCGACCGGCTTGATCAGCGCGAAGCAGCCGGGAAAGCGGTTGCGCACCGAGACCGCATAGCTCGTGTCATAGCGGTACATCGTGAATGCCGAAATCAGGATTGCGCCATCGACCCCGTTGGCATCCATCGCCGCGACCATCTGCTCACCGGTGACTTCGGGCGGGCCCGCCAGCACCGCATGCCACGGCCGGCCGGGATGATTGCGCTCGTAAGCGTGCACCTGCGCGTCGATGATGGGCATGATCACACCACGCCCAAATGCCTTATCGGCCGGCCCGGCGCGATCGCCTCGGCGGCGGCGATGATGGCGCGGGCGTCGATGCCATAATGCGAGTAGAGATCCTCGATAGAGCCGGTTTGTCCGAAGTGCTCGACACCGAGCGGCCGCACGCGATGGCCGGCGACCGCACCGAGCCAGCCGAGCGTCGCCGGGTGACCGTCGACAACACTGACGATGCCACAGTGCCGCGGCAGCCCGGCGAACAGCCGCTCGATATGCGAGCGGGCGTGGACGAGGCCGCGCTCCTTCGCCCGCCATGCCGCCGTCCAGCCCGCGTTGAGGCGATCAGCCGAGGTGACCGCGAGCAAGCCGACATCGCGCCGGTCTTCGGCCATTAAACCGATCGCCTGGATCGCCTCGGGCGCGACTGCGCCGGTATAGGCGACGACGACCTGGCAATTCGGGCCGGGTTCACGCAGCCAATAGGCGCCGTCGACGATCGCCTGACGCAGCTCAAGCGTCATGGTGCGCTCGATCTGCTCGATCGGACGGGTCGAGAGCCGAAGATAAACCGAGCCGCCAGTTTCATCGCGCAGCCAGTTGCGCTCCGATGCTTCGCCGCTTGAATCCTTTTGGCCGGTCTTTTGTATGTACGCGAATGCGAACGCGAGAATGACGGCGAGCTCGTCGACGAAGGCCGGCTCGAAGGAAGCGAGACCGTCCTGCGCCATGCCGATCAGCGGCTCGGCAATCGACTGGTGCGCGCCGCCCTCTGGCGCCAGCGTCAGGCCCGACGGCGTCGCGACCAGAATGAAACGCGCGTCCTGATAACAGGCGTAATTGAGCGCATCGAGGCCGCGGGCGATGAAAGGATCGTACAGCGTGCCGATCGGCAACAGCCGCTCGCCGTTGATGGTGTGCGACAGGCCGAGCGCCGACAGCGCGCAGAACAGATTCATCTCGGCGATGCCGAGCTCAAGATGCTGGCCCTTCGGCGAGAATTCCCAGTTGAACGTCGAAGGAATCCGCTCGCTCTTGAAAGTGTCGGCCAGCGCCTCACGGGCGAACAGGCCGCGCCGGTTTACCCAAGCGCCTAGATTGGTCGAGACCGTGACGTCCGGCGAGGTCGTCAGGATGCGCGAAGCCAGCGGCGTGTCGCTCCGCGCGATTTCATTGAGCAGCGCGCCAAAACCGTTCTGCGTCGCCATCTTCGGCTGGATCGGCACTTTCAGCTCGTCCGGCACGGCGATCGATGCGGCCTGCAAGCGGCGCTCGCCGCCTTGCGCGAACGGCACGGCGGCAAGAAATTTCTGGATGCTCTCGGCCGGTTCCGTCAGCCCCTCGAATAAATCCCACTCATGGCCCGGCCCGACGTTCATCAGCTTCCGGAATGTTTCCATCTGCGCCGGCGTCATCAGGCCGGCGTGATTGTCCTTGTGGCCGGCAAGCGGCAGCCCATAGCCCTTGATCGTGTAAGCGATGAAACAGACCGGACGATCGTGATCGATGACGTCGAACGCTTCGATGATCGCGCGTAGGTCATGGCCGCCGAGATTGTTCATCAGCCGCGCCAGTTCGTCGTCGCTGCGCGAGTCAATCAGCCGCGACACGTCGCCTTGATCGCCGACCTCGTCGCTGAGCCGTTTGCGCCACGCCGCGCCGCCCTGAAACACCAACGCCGAATAAAGCTGGTTCGGACAGCTATCGATCCACTTCCGCAACACTTCGCCGCCGGGTTCGGCGAACGCCGCCTGCTGCAACGAGCCGTATTTGAGAACGACGACGTCCCAGCCGAAATTTCGGAACAGATTCTCGTAGCGCTCCCACAAACCTTCGCGCACCACGGCATCGAGGCTTTGCCGGTTGTAATCGACGATCCACCAGCAATTGCGCAGCCCCTGCTTCCAGCCTTCGAGTATCGACTCGAAGATGTTGCCTTCGTCGAGCTCGGCGTCGCCAAGGAGCGCGATCATCCGGCCTTCGGGCCGATCGAGTCCCCAGCCATGAGCGCGGACATAGTCCTGCACCAGCGAGGAAAACAAAGTCTGCGCGACGCCGAGGCCGACCGAACCGGTGGAGAAATCGACGTCGTCGGTATCCTTGGTGCGCGACGGGTAGGATTGCGCGCCCTTGTAGCCGCGGAACGCTTCGAGTTTCTCGCGGCTCTGGCGCCCAAGCAGATATTGGATGGCGTGGAAATTCGGCGCGGCATGCGGCTTCACCGCAACGCGGTCCTGCGGCCTTAAGGTGTGAAAGTAGAGCGCCGTCATAATGGTCGCGAGCGACGCCGACGACGCCTGATGGCCGCCCACCTTCACGCCGTCGTTGTTCTCACGCAGATGATTGGCGTTGTGGATCGTCCACGTCGCCAGCCACAGCACCTTGCGCTCAAGCGCGGTGAGGATCGGGAGGTCGGCGTTCAACGAACTGGTCATAATATCCATACTAGTCATAGCAGCGCGGCGACTTCACTTCTCCCCGCGCGCGGGGAGAGGTCGAGCGAAGCGAGGGTGAGGGGGCGTCTCCGCGAGTCTGAGCCTGGCGGATAGGCCCCCTCACCCTAACCCTCTCCCCGCACGCGGGGAGAGGGAAACATTATTCCAACTCCACGGTCTCGAAATCCGCCGGCAGGATGATTTCCAGCACCTCGCAGTCGTCGGAATAGCCGAGCACGGTGTGTTTAATCTTCGGCGGCTGAATCCAGCAGGAACCCTCGCGCATGGTGATGGCGCCCTGCCCTTCAAATTCGCTCTTCATCCAGCCCTTGAGCACGTAGATCATCTGAAATTGCACGTCGTGATAGTGTCGCTTCGAGACTTCGGCGGAAATGAAGGGCGGGACAAATTTGATGACGTGGGCGCGCATTAGGCCGTTGGTTGCGCCGGCAATACCGAGATCGCGATATTGGGCGTAGCGGCGCAACCCCTGCTCGAACGCATCAGGGCTATGGTGGTTGGCGATAAAGGTCTGCTTCTTCGCAGCCGGTTTTGCCTTTGCCGATTTGCGTTTGGATTTCGTGCGCGCTGTTATTCTGCGGCGTGCCGACGATTTGCCGGTGACTTTGGCAGGCTTCCGGGTTTTACGCATTGCTCGGGCCATGCGCTTATCCTTCCCAAAACGAGAATGCAGCGCTGGCGAGTTTATGCCGCCTTCGGACGGCGCACCAGCGAGCCCCAGGCAAGCAGCACGGCGGCGACGAAGATCACCGGGAAAGCCATGTCGTTTACGGCGGTCCAGCCGTAACGCGCCAGCAGCGCACCGGATGAGAACGATCCGATTGCCATCGAGCCGAAGATCAGGAAATCGTTGAACGCCTGAACTTTGTTGCGCTCGTGCGGATCGTGGCATTCGGTGACCAGGGTCGTCGCGCTGATGAACGCAAAATTCCAGCCGATGCCGAGGATCGTCAGCCCGACCCAGAAATTCCAGATCTCGACACCGGCAAGCTCAATCGACGCCGCAACGATGATCAGCGCGAGCCCGATCGCAATCATCCACCGCACGCCAAAACGCGCAATCAAGGATCCCGTGATGAAGCTCGGCGCATACATGCCGAGCACGTGCCACTGAATACCGAGCGCCGCATCGCCCACCGAGTGGTGGCACATGATCATCGCCAGCGGCGCCGACGTCATCATCATGTTCATCATCGTGTAGCTCGCCAGACCGCAAACCACTGCGACGATGAATTTCGGCTGCACGATAATCGCCGTCAGCGGCCGTCCGTCGGCGAGCGAGTGGGACACCTGCGGCCGCGGGATTTTGACGAAGTGCAGCACGATTGCGGCGAGGGCTGCGCAAGCCGATTGACCGATGAACGTCGCGGCGAACAGATAAGCCGGCCAGATGTCCTTGGTGTAGATGACGAGCTGCGGCCCGATCACGCCGGCGAACACGCCACCGGCCAGCACCCAGGCCACGGCCTTGGGCCGAAACTTCGGGCTCGCCGTGTCGGCTGCGGCAAACCGATAGGACTGATGCGCGGCGGCATAGAGGCCGCCGCAAAACGTTCCGGCGAGAAGCAGCAGGAACGAACCCTGCAAAACCGCGGCGCACGAGATCAATCCCGAGGCGATCCCGAAAGCCGACCCGGTCTGCAATGCAAAACGCCGGCCGTAGGCCTTGGTCAGCGCCCCGACCGGCAATGTGCCGAGCCACATGCCGGCGACCATGAAGCTGATCGGCAGCGTCGCCAGCGTCGCATCCGGCGCAAGCACCGATGCAATGATCGAGGTGGTGGCGGCAATCACGGTGTTGTTGCCGCCGGCGAGCGCCTGCGCCGCGGCCAGCACCACGGCATTGCGCGCGGCAAGCCGATCGTCGGTCAGATCGATTGCAGATTCGGCAACAGCTGGTTCGGCGATGGCCGCCATAAACGACTCCCGGAACCCGCCCGTTCTACCGGCCGAAAGCTGGCAAAGCTACCTCGGCCCGTACAGCTCAGAAGTGCAGCGCACCATTATGGCGGATCGTCACTGAGCGCGATTCCTGCGGCGTCAGCGCGCCCAATTGGCCGAATGCCGCCTGGGTTTCCTCGATCAGGAGATCGATAACATGGGTTGCGCCCTCGTCGCCCAACGCGCCGAGGCCCCACAGGAAGGCCTTGCCGGCGAATGCCGCGGCGGCGCCGAGCGCATAGGCCCGCGCCACGTCAGTGCCGCTGCGGACACCGGAATCGTAGAGCACCGTCGCACGGTCGCCGACCTGCTTGACGATCGCGGGCAGCACGTCGATCGGCGCAGGCAACGCATCGATCTGCCGGCCGCCGTGGTTCGAGACGAACATGCCATCGATGCCGAGCGACACCGACTTCTCGGCATCCTCCGGATGCATGATGCCTTTGACGATGAGTGTTCCTTTCCAGCGGTCGCGGTATTGCGCGACTTCATCCCAGGTGAAGGCGCCGCCCATTTCGCGGCGTGCGAATGCGATCATGTCGTTGATCGAGGTGTTCTCGCCGGCGTATTTGCGTAAGTTGGAAAAGCGCGGGATGCCGTTCTTGCGTAGCGCCATGGTCCACGCCGGCGACATCAGCATCTGCATGATCTTCGTCAGATCGGGATTGAACGCGCCGCCAAGTCCGACCACCACTTCACGGGCGCGGGTGGTGCGCACCGGCACGTCAAGCGTGAGCATCAGCGCGTGACAGCCAGCATCCTGGGCGCGCTTCGCCAGATCGAACCCGATGGCGTGATTGTTTTTGGCGGCGCGATAAAGCTGAAACCAGAATACGTCCGGCGCGATCTCGGCGATGCGCTCGATGGTCGAGCAGCCGACCGTGCCAAGCGTGTAAGGAATGCGCGCTTTCTGCGCGGCGCGCGCGAGATACTCATCGGCGCCCGGCCAGACGATAGCCGGACCGCCCATCGGCGACACGCCAATCGGCGCGGCGTAGCGGCGGCCGAACAGCTCGACCTCGCACGACGGCAAAGCCGGCATCACGCCATAACGCGGCACCATCTCGACCGCGTCGAGCCCCGCCCAGTTGCGCCTGATGCCGAGGTCGTCCTTGCCGGAGCCACCGTCGCAATATTCGAAAGCAAAGTGCGGCAGCCTTCGGCGCGCGCCGCGGCGCAGATAATCGATGGTGGGAAAGTGCCGATAAAGCGCGGCGTAGCGCGGATTGGCGTTCTTGCCCACATAGGGCTTGGGTTCCGTCACGGTCGCAGGTTTGAGTGCCGTCGTGTCATGCATGAGCGTTTCTCCGGATCGGCATTATAGCGGTTCAATCCGGAAGCTGATGAACAAGCGCCGTCTCAACGGCTAAGCCATTGATAATATTAATCCTTCATTGAATTCTGTTGCAAATCCGCCCAACAGAACCGCCAACGAAATGATTTAGTCGACGTAGTATTACCTTTGACCTGTCGGCCCGGCCGATGCGCCCTTCGTGTCCGTTATTGAAGCTCTTTCTGCCGCGGGTCCTCATCTTGGTAGAGGCAGAAGATGACCCATCACGTCGTTTCGCCGCGAAACTTCAGTACGGCGCTGCACGGGCAGCGTGCAGCTATCCTGACTTATATTAGAGACGCTGATCGACCACGTGCAGCTCGTCATCGGCGCTGCGCGTAAATTCTTCTCGTCGCCAAGCGCGTTGAGGAGATTTTGCCCAATGGCGCGACGCCGCGCGCGGCGTGGCCGAAGCAGACAAGGCGATGAAGGTGCCGGCCGAACGGCTGCGATCCAGAGCCCGGCTCCGCTCAGGGAACGAGAATACGATAGCTGCCGTCTTCCGAGGCGCGCCCATCGAGCACGGCGGTGGCAAACTCCTTGGCAATGCGGGTGGCGATCGGGACGCGATAATGCTGACTGTCCCAATAATTGGCATCGGTGCTGGTGAGCGGCGACGAAATTCGCCAATCGATTACTTTGGCGCCATGCTTTTGCGCGATTGAGACGATCCTCGCCTTACATTTCAATCTCGATGACGTCGTCGTTCGTTCCCGGTACCGGCTGAGCCGCGACATGCACCGGCATAAAGGCAAGAATTATCATGGTCGATGACGGCAACCTTGCGAGTCCCTCGTCGAGCCAGGGCAGCGCCGGAAACGACAGCGCGCTGATCTGCGTCGGCGTCAGTGGCGGTGGCATCACTTTCGGCGGCGGCGCCACGTTCCGCCAAATATCGCTGTGCGCACGCACGGGATCGTATTCCGACTCCGGTGGCACGAAGACGTCATAACCATCATAACGGATGCGCTCGTGATAAACACCGATCTTATAGCCGATCATCCGTCCGGCAATTTCAAGCGTGGAATAATTGAACAGATATAGATAGTCGTTCCACGGATTGTCGTCGTAGAGCCAATCCGGAAAGCCGCGAAAGCTAATGCGGTTGCGATCGGCTGCCTGGTCGCACCAGGCGCTATCGAGACCGACAATCAGCACCTTCGGCAGCCTCACCTTGCGGACAAAATAGTCCAGCATGGCTTTCTGCTCCCAGGCCCTGCCTGCATAAAACGCCAAATTGGCGAAACGCACATGAAATTCCTCGTCGAGCAATTCCGGATCAAGCAGCTTCGACGTCGATGTACCGATGACGAGCGAATCGAAGCGCCTGCTGCGCACTATCTGCGGATACATGAAGCGGTCGGAGATGCTGACGATACGCCGGTCGATCGGCAGCGAGAACGGCACGATGTCGTAGGGATCGACCAGCAGGATGAACAGATAAACGCCTGCGGCGACGCCAATCAACGTGCCGAGAAAAACACCCACGAATTTGCGCCAGGTAATCGGTTTACGACCGTCCAGTTTGGGAAGCTGCCACCGCACACCGATCCCCTAGAACTGAAAGTAGATGAAACTAATCGGCGCCCCTTGCCCGACTTCGAGCAGACAATAGACCGCGAGCACGGCACCGCCTGCGGCGAGCCCCGGATGCGGCTTCTTCATGCCATCGATGATTTGATGCGCCGACGGGATCAGCGCTGACGCTAGACCGGAAGCAAGCAATAGCTTGACCTCGTGCAAGTGGCCGTCCAAACCGCCTGCGCCGAACAGCGACATCGCCATCGAACCGGCGACCGGGAAGCTCGCGGAGCGAAACAGCACCCAACCCACCAGCACGAAGAGCATGGTGACGGCCCATCCTGCGAGCCTCGGCAGCGGCTGGCCGAACCTTTCCCAGCCGTGGCACACGACCAGCCCCAGACCATGCCATAGCCCCCACGCCACGTAAGTCCAGCCGGCGCCGTGCCACAGTCCGCACAGCGCCATCGTAATCACGGTGGCGAACAGGTAACGCGCCGGACCGTGCCGGCTGGCGCCCAGCGGAACGTAGAGATAGTCACGGATAAACGTCGACAGCGAGATGTGCCAGCGCCGCCAGAAGTCACGGATGTCAATCGCCAGGTAGGGACGGCGGAAGTTCTCAGGCAGAACAAGACCGAAGATCAGCGCCGAGCCGATCGCCATTTCGGTGTAGGCGGAGAAATCGAGAAAGAGTTGGAAAGAGAACCCGAGCGCCGCGCTCCAGGCCTCGCCGAGATTTAGCGCATGCATGCGCGCATCCGCGAATAACGGATCGACCATCGCGCCCAGCGTATCGGCCAACAGCACTTTCTTGGCGAAGCCAACGGTAAAAATCACAAGGCCGGTGCCGATTCGCTGCCACATCCCGTCGCGGCGGGGATCGAGCGTAAATTGTGGCACCAGCTCGTTGTGGCGCACGATCGGGCCCGCGATTAGATGCGGATAGAGCAGCACGAACAGGGCGAATGGACGAAATGGATAGATCGGAGCCTGGCCGCGTATGCGATCGACCAGATAAGAGATCAGTTGAAACGAGAAGAAGCTGATGCCGATGGGCAGGATGATGCTCGGCTGCGGCAGCGCGACACCGATTGCCGTTCCAACCGAGCCCAGGATGAAGTCTAGATATTTGAATGTGCCGAGTGAGGCGACATTGAGTACCACCCCGGCAACGAGAGGAGCGCGACGCCCGGTGCGCTCATGAACAAGCGCCAACAGCCACGTCGCCGCAATCTGCGAGACCGGCAGCACCACGAAACGCACATCCCACCAGCCGTAAAAGATCAGCGACGCGCCGATCAAAACCCACTGGCGGCCGCGCTCGGACCCGGCGACGGCGTAGTACAGCAACGCCACCGCAGGCAAAAATACCAGCACGTAGAATTGCGATTGAAACAGCATTGTGCTGACCGGGCGCCCCCAAAGGTCTTTCCCGGATCGCGTCAAGCCCGTCAAGGGCAGAAGGTCACGCTGGGTCGCGCAAAAACATTACTGCTTCGACCAGGTTGCCGTCCCCATTCGCGAAAGCGGCGTAATAATGCGATGGATATTCAAGCCGCATCCCCGGCGTTCCGTCGGAATGCGCGCCGGCAGCTAATCCCGCGCGGCGCGGAAGGTTGATCCCGCAGTGTCCGATGCACGCAGGCAGATATTCGTTGCTGTGCATGATCCCGAAATTGCTCGCTGTTTTGCTGCGGCACAAATGTCGGGGCTGGCCCGAAGCAGCGCTTTCTCCGGATCGGCATTATAGCGGTTCAATCCAGAATGGTGATGAACAAGTCGCCGAAGCTGGTGTCGCTGTCGGCCCTGCTCCAGATGCCCAACCGGCCAGCCGCGGTAAGGCCAGTGTCCGTCGCCTCGAACAGAGGTTTGCCGTCAAGCGTGATATCAAAGTGATTATCGACGGCTTTGACGCCGAGGGTCTCGGCCTTGCCGACAACGAGCCTTGCGGCGCCGCCGGCGATCTCGCGCCGTTCGCCATTGATGATGCTGAGAAAGCGCACGCGCCCGGCGAGCGCGTCGGCTTCGACGACGTAGAAGTCTTGCGGATCGGCAAAGCGCAAAACCACGCCGGCCACCCGTGCACTGCCGCCTTCGTGAGCGACGAACGACAATTCCACGCTTGCGTTTCGCGTCACCGGCAGGTCGGCAATACAAAGTGGAAACCGGTTCCGTTCCGCGATGCGGCTCGCTTCAATCAACGCCTTGCCGTCCAACAGGTAGCGTTCAACGCGCACTTGCCATATTGGCGGACCGCCCAAGCCGCTCAAGGCCGGCGTGCAACCATCCGGACCCGAACCTTCCTCGACCAACGGCGAAGCCAGAACGACATGCAGCGTTTCGGCGGCAACCGGCAGCGCCAGGCAGCTCGTACCAAGAAGTGCTGCCGCTACCGTCGCCGCCCGCATGGTGGCCGCGCCGTCAAAAATGACTGTAGGACGGCCGCGCGAAGGTCAGCGCCTTGCCGTCGCGAATGAAGCGAGCGCCCTCGCCCGTTACAATGCGGCCAATTTCGGTGACCTCGACGTCGGCTTTTTGTGCAGCGGCCCTGAACGCGTCGAGCTGCGGCGGCGGCAGCGTCAAAAGTATCTCGTAATCGTCGCCGCCGGTCAGGATCGTTTCGATCAGCGTGGGATCGGCGGCAAGTGCGGTCTGCGCTGCGTCGGACAGCGGCACGCGCGCTACATCAATCTCGGCGGCGACGCCAGATGCACGGCATAGTTTGGCGAGATCGCCAACAAGCCCATCCGACACGTCCATCGCCGCGGAAGCGCAGGACAGAACGGCTTCCGCAAGCGCATTACGCGGTTCCGGCAACAGATAGCGCACCTTGAGATAGTCGCTTTGCTCGACCGACAGCACCCAGCGTTTGTCGAGGATGTTATCTTTGTGCCGCAGCAGGCCGAGCGCGGCGTCGCCGATCGTGCCGGTAACCGCGACGACATCGCCGACCTTCGCCCTTGTCCGCCGCACCATTTTGCCTTGCGGCACAGTACCGAAGGCTGCGACCGTAACCGCGAGCGGTCCTGGGGTATGATCCGTATCGCCGCCGAGCAGCGGGCAACCGTAATACGTTGCATCCGCGCCGAGCCCATTGGCGAACGCTGCGATCCATTCTTCGTCGATTTTCGCTGGCAGCGCGACCGAGAGCAGAAAACCGACCGGTTTGGCGCCCTTGGCGGCGAGATCGGACAAATTCATCCGCAATACTTTGCGGGCGATCAGGCCGGGCGGATCGTGGGGGAAGAAATGAACGCCGGCGATGACGCCGTCGGTAGTCAGCACCAGATCGCACCCCGGCGGCGGCGTCAGGATCGCAGCGTCATCGGTAAGACCGAGCGCGCCGGGCGCAGTTGCGAGCGGACGAAAATATTTTGCGATCAGGTGGTCTTCAACCGAACCCTGATCGGAGCGCGCCACGATTACTGGCCAGTGAATTCAGCCGCGCGCATATCGCGCGCAAGCTGATCGAGCACGGCATTGACCATGCCGGTTTCCTTGTCGTCGACGAAAGCGCCGGCAACATCGGCATATTCCGACATCACGACACGGGCCGGCACGTCAGGGCGATGGGCGAGTTCATAGGCGCCGGCGCGCAGCACCGCACGCAGTACCGCCTCGATCCGCTTCAGTGGCCAGCCGCGGGTGAGCGCGTTGTCGATCTGCGGATCGAGCTTGCTCTGTTCGCGAACCACGCCGCCGACGATGTCGCGGAAATAAGCGGCTTCAGCCGGACGATATTGCGCACCTTCGATCTCGCCGCCGAGCCAATGGGTCTCGAACTCGGCCATGATGTCGTTGAGGCCGGTGCCGGCGAGATCCATCTGATAAAGCGCCTGCACGGCCGCAAGCCGCGCCGCGCCGCGTTGATTGGCCTCGCGCCCGTCGTTGTTTTTGGCACCAGCCATATCAGCGCTTCCCGACTTTCCGCTTGAGCGCGATTAGCGCCAGCGCCGCGCGCGCGGCATCGCCGCCCTTGTCCTGTTCTTCCATGCGTGCGCGGGCGAAGGCCTGCGCTTCATTCTCGACGGTGATGATGCCGTTGCCGATCGGCAGCCGCCGTTCGACCGAAAGCTCCATCAGGCCCTTGGCCGAGAGATTGGAAACGATCTCAAAGTGAATGGTCTCGCCACGGATCACGCAGCCAAGTCCGACCGCGCCGTCATAAGATTTGCGCTTGCGCTGCGCGGCGTCGGTCGCAATGGCGATTGCAGTGGGAATTTCGAGCGCGCCCGGAACGCTGACGACATCGACCTCGGCCTTGGCTTCCTTCAGCGCCTTCATCGCTCCGGCGAGCAGCGCATCGGCAATCGCGCCATAGAAACGGGCTTCGACTATGAGAATGCGCGCGCCCTTCCCGACATCCTCAATACGCTTGCCCTGTCTTGGACCGGCCATGGGTACTCCGCGCTACCGCGCTGTTTCCAACAAACGCGCAGCATAGCGCGCCATCATGTCGACTTCGATATTGAGCCGCGCGCCACGTTGCAACGAGCTGAACGTCGTGACTTTGAGCGTGTGCGGAATCAGTAACGCCGAAAACGTGTCGCCGGAAACTTCGTTCACGGTGAGCGAGACGCCGTCGAGCGCAACGGAGCCCTTTTGCGCAATGAAGCGCGACAGCTCAGGCGGGACGCGCAGCGTGAGCTTTGCCATGTCGGGCAGATCTTCCCGTTCGATCAGTTCGGCAATGCCGTCGACATGGCCGCTGACAATATGACCGCCAAGCTCATCGCCGAGATGAAGCGAGCGCTCCAGGTTCAGCGTGGTGCCAACCGCCCAGGTACCGGCGGTGGTCATCCGCAAGGTTTCCGCGGCGGCGTCGGCTTCGAACGACGAGCGGTTACCGGTCCGCCCCCGCCCGACGACCGTCAGGCAAATGCCGGAACAGGCGATCGAAGCGCCGATATCTATAGTGTCAGGGTCGTAGCTGCAGGCGATATTAAGTCGGCGCAGGCCCTCGGCTTTCTGCTCAACCTCAAGAATCTCACCTAAGTCACTGACAATGCCTGTGAACATTTTCACTCACTCGCGGACATACAGAACCTGCCGGTCAACCCCGACCGGCTCACTCGAAACCTGCTTTAGCCGCGCACTCAGCGCCGCCATAGTCCCCGATGCAAGCGCCTCGATCCCACCAGCGCCGACGATCTTTGGCGAGTGAAACAAAACGGCCTCATCGACCAGATCGGCCGCGAGCAACGTCGCCGCCAGCGTCGGGCCGCCTTCCACCATGAGCCGGGTGATGCCCGCGGCCGAGAGCAAACCCAAGACTTCCCTGATGTCGAGCGGTTCGGCGCTGTTCGGCGAGCGGAGCACGTTGACGCCGCGCGACAACAGGTTGGACACCGCCTGCTCCGCAGCGCCGCCGGCGCAAATCGCCCAGACCGGGGTTTCGCGGGCGCTCTGCACGAGCTGCGACTGAACCGGCAAACGCAGTGCACTGTCGGCAATGACCCGGACCGGCGAGCGTTTCGCCATACCCGGCAGCCGGCAGGTCAGTTGCGGATCGTCGGCAAGCACGGTGCCGATACCGACCATGATCGCATCGTTTTCGGCGCGCAGCATGTGCACTCGCTCGCGTGCGTCCTCGCCGGTGATCGCAATGGGCTTGCCCCCCGCCGTACCCGCTTTGCCGTCGGCGGAAATCGCAAGCTTGAGCAGTACGCGCGGCCGACGCTGCGTGATCCGCAGGATATGACCGGTGTGATCGCGCCGCGCTTGATCCGCACCAAGTCCAATCTCTACCGTAACTCCCGCAGCGCGTAGCCACGCATGGCCCTGTCCCGCCACTTCCGGATTGGGATCCTCGATCGCCGAGACCACCCGCGACACGCCGGCCGCGATAATCGCGTCGGCACACGGTGGCGATTTGCCGAAGTGCGAGCACGGCTCAAGCGTGACGTACATTGTTGCGCCCCGCGCGGCTTCACCGGCACGGCGCAATGCTTCGACTTCAGCGTGCGGCCGCCCGCCCGGCTGGGTCCAGCCGCGGCCGACAATGACGCCGTCTTTAACAATGACCGCGCCGACCGCCGGATTCGGCCACGTGCGCCCAAGACCGCGCCGGCCGAGGGAAAGCGCCAGCGCCATGAAGCGGGTGTCTGTTGCGGCGCTCATGAGCACCCCACACTGTCATCACCCGCCAACGGGACCGCGCGAAGTCGCGCGTCCCGATCACAGGCTCCGGCGGGTGATCCAGTAATCACGGAGTTTTTAAGTAATCGCACAGCCAGAACGAATCTCACTGGGGCTACTGGATGCTCCGCCTTCGCGGAGCATCCAGTGAG
>Ga0302324_100009307_pt1 | contig 20576 bp, 9 predicted proteins | sample Palsa_T0_1_FD_201949 | JGI IMG/M metagenome (GOLD analysis project Ga0302324, IMG submission 201949) | Peat permafrost microbial communities from Stordalen Mire near Abisko, Sweden - Palsa_T0_1 | ecosystem: Environmental > Terrestrial > Soil > Palsa > Peat permafrost | place: Sweden: Abisko...
CGAGTTATCGCTTCGTCCCGAAGTTGGCCAACTGGTGCTTTTCCCGTCGTATTTCTGGCACGGCACGCTGCCGTTTCATAGCGAACAGCCGCGTCTTACCGTGGCATTCGACGTGGTCCCGGATCTGGGTACGCGCGCGCAGTAAATTACTTACAGACCTTAGGATCCCGGCAAACCGCCTGTGGACAGCGGTTTGCCGGGGAGATAGCACACTAAGAACCTAGAACTTGTACTTGAGTTGAATGTTGCCTTCGCGGCCGACGATCGAGCGCCCGAAACCAACGCTGTTTTGCACGGCGTTGCCTCCAAATCGGGCATTCCCCTCGGTCAGACCAATTTGGTTGGTGAGGTTCGAGCCCAGAAGGCGCAGCTGCCAATGATCGCCCACCGTTGCAACGATGCCCGCAGCGATGTCGTAATAGGTGCCCAAAGGGTTCAAGCCCGTCCCGTCCTGGTAGTGTTGACCGACATGCTCGTACGTCATGAATTCGGATAACGTGCCCCAGCCAAATGTCTGCAGGTCGCTGGGCGTCACACTGACTCGAAGGTCTGGTATACGAGCGAGCGGTTGGCCATTGATCGAGCCGCAGATCACCTGGCCTTCGATATTGGTGTAAATGTAGCAGCCCTGGTAGTCCTTATATTTTTCATCTACGTAATTGGCATTCACCGTTATCTTGAAGGTCTGGAGGACTTCCGCCGAAGCATCCGCGAGCGGGTTCACGCTGCCGATGAGCCGGATTCCTTTGGCCGTCGACCCATAGATTTCAGGCGGGCCAATCGGCTGGTTTTGTATATTCACGGGCGTATTGATCAACCCGCTGAACTCCTTGTAATAAATCGATGCGTCGATATACGTATAGCGATTCTGAATCTTGAATCCGCCTTCGTAATTCTCCATCCGTTGAAGGGGCGGGTTGGTCTTGCAGGCAGTATTCACAGCCGCGGCGAGAGGCCCGTTGGTATTGCAGCGGACATCGTCGAAGTTAGCGAAGTGAACCCCGTTATTGACGCGCACGTAGGCGCTCATATGGTCGGTGAACTCGTAATTGGCGCCCACAGAGAACGTCGGTATGGTATTGACCTTGCCGGCGGTCGAGTACGTACCGTTGGGCAAATCGACCGCGTTATCCCACAAATCGTAGACTGATCCCATCTGCACCGGCGATTGATTGGTGGTCTGTTGCGTCATGTTCATATGCTCGAGACGCACAGAGGCATCGAGCAACAACTGGTCGATTTTCCATGAGTCCGACAGATAGATGGCAACATTGGTGGCTTTGCCTTGCTCCTCGATATAGTAGCCGCCGTTGGAGTTCACGATGCCTTGAGGACTCGTCACATCGTAGATATTTCCACCCGCGACGCCCTGCAATATGATCGGACTCGCGTTTGGCACGTTATCCATCAGCACATTGGAACTGAGCGACCACTGATCGTTGTCCGTGTAATAGGCTGCATAGACGCCAGCGGTCAATGTATTGCCGTTGCCGAAGTCCTCAGACAAGCGGAATTCGTCCGTAGCATTGAAGATCTTCTTGCGCACGAACCATACTTGTTCCGTGAGCACACTTTGGTTGGGGCTGACTGCGGCACCGTTGGCATAGTTGGCCGTGACCGCGGCCGCGGTCAACGGAGCCGGCAGCGTCAAAGCGTCGATGAAGCTCGACAATGTCTGCGGGTTGCCGTTGTTGACCAGCGCTTGGGTGTTGACGTATCCGCCATCAACCAGGAAGTTATTGCTGATGGACCAGCCGCCGTCGAAACGCATATGCAGCTCGGAACCGAAATAGTTCAGCGCGGCGCCACGGCCATTGCTGATATCGTCGTTTTCGAAGCCACCGGCTGGACTCGGTATCAGGAAATTTTGCAGTTGCTTGCTGTTGTACGTGTTGTTGAGCTGATTAAAACCGGGATAAGGCTGAGGGCTGCCGTTGACAACTTGGTAAGGGAAATCGGCGACCCACTGATTTTTGTCCTGCAGCATGCGATACCAAAACATGATCGAGCCGTTGTCCAGATCATGCTTCAATGTGGCCGTTATCTGCCCGCCGATGTCGGACGGATATTGCGGATCACGTACACCATCGTCTACGCGATAAAAGCCGCCGAGGCTGCCGTACCATCCGTCGATAATCTTGCCGCTGATGAACGCATCGACACGTTCCCCTCCCTCGGAATAGTAGGTGGCGCCGACCGACCCTTCGGTTTTGTCTGAACCGGTCCGCAAAATAAAATTCGCCGTCGCGCCCGGCTGTCCCGGGCCAAAGATTGCGCTGGTGCCGCCCTGGACGACTTCGACGCGCTCGACGGTGTCGTCGAAGCGTACGAGGGAGCTGTTATCCATAAAGGATAAGTATGGGGAGCCGTAGAGGGGTGAACCTTGGATCATGGTCGTAAAATACGGGGAGTCGCCGCCGCCGTCGGGGAAGCCGGCCACGTCAATATTGACGCCGGTTTGTCCGCCGGATGCTTCCGGCCATATGCCGGGCGACATTTTATAAATCTCGGCCGCACTCGCCGGGTTCGAGTTTTGAATCTCTTCCAGATTCATCGATACGATGTTGAAGCTTGCGTCCAGCTTCCTGACACCCTGGGCCGATGCGGTTACGACGACTTCCTCGAGCGAGTTGCTGGTGGTGCTGGGTGTGGTCGTCTCGTCCGCTGCGTAGGCTCCACCGGCACAGCAAAGAATTCCGGCGACCGCGGCCGCAACGGGGTTAAGCAGCGCGCGGCGGCTTATCGGCAGCAACGTCGCCGCTCGCGCATGCGCCAAACTTGCGCGGCGCGCTTTATTGGTTTTCTGTCTCATGAAACGATCTCCCCCTTGATACGTGAATAGGTCGCAACTGGCACCCAAGTGTTTTGAACACACGGCGCCAAACGATCGATGTTGTAAAAACGCGAACCGTCTCGGCGTACAACTGAAGCGCCGCAGCGGAATATTTGAATCGGCAATGCGTTACGGAATTTGAATTGCCGAAGCCTTGGCGACGATTAGGTGCCAAGACGTCGGAAACGGTGGCGGGCGCCGGCCACAGCCTCATGGCGGCACGGCTTTCGATCAAAGGCAAACAGTTCGTTGCGCCACACTCAGCCTGAAAGCTCTGTAAAAACTGCAATTCCTACCCCCCGTCCTCTGAACGTCTGCAGCACATGAACCGCAGGCGGGAAGGCCATCGAGCAAAAATTGACCCCTGAGCGTGGGCTGCTTGAGCAGTCTTCTTGCGCCAATGGGTTCGCTTACGAGTTATGTTTGCTTGAGGCCAGACCCCGGCTGACTGTAATTGTTATTTTGTTCAATAGCAACCTTTGTAGCTAATTCGCCACAGCTAGGGTTGGCTCGGGCGGGGGTCGAATCGGGCCGTTAGGGCGCGGGTATCGCCAGGTAAACCGTGCTCCAGAGCTGCGCCGCGTTGGACTCATCGGCGTCGGCGGCATTGGCGCCGAAGGCGGCGATGTCGAAGCGTCCCTTCACAAACTCCCAGGTCCAAAGCTCTGAGTTTCGCATGCGATGCGCTTTCCTAATGGCCTGCCACAATTCGGTCTCTGCCGCGCGCAGATGCTGCGTGAGCGCCGTTGGCAGATCCTGGCGCAGTAGTTGTCGCCTCAACCCCGCCGCGAGCACGGCCTGCTGCCACGACCAGACCACTGTTCCGTGATAGGCGCTACGAGTCAGCTTGCCCTGGATGGCTGGCGCGCCATACACGGGATTGGCGACCACCACTCCCACGGGAGTCAGCAGTCCCGCGGGGAACGGACGCATGAGTGCCGTCATCCCAACCCTCAATGCAGTCGGAGTTGGCTGGCCAAACAGCAGCTCGAACCCGACGTCCGAGTGGAGCACGGGAATGGTCTTGTCCTCAGCAGTCAACGAAAGCGCCGGGAAGGTGACCGCGGAATGGTCCACGGAGTCGAGTGCGGCGTCGTCGGCAATCTTTAACGAAGCCGCATAGTCGGTAATGTCGCGTCGAGCCGTCGCGCTCGGCACGCTCACATCGAAAAGCGGTCCTGCTTTTTCGCGCCAGGTCGCCGCCATGAGCTTGGCATGCGAGAACAATTCGCGGTCAGCGGAGTCCAGATAGGCAGCAAGCAAGCCGCTGTCAAAGAAGCGCGCGGCGGCCTCCAGCGCTGCAGGCACGAAAACCGCATTCACATCGTAGGGGAAACGCCCGCCGCCTAATCCGTCATTGCTGTCGCGCCATTGGCCGGCGTCAAATCCCGGTTTCAGTGCGATCAAATTCGGTGCGCGCGGTTCATCTGCAAATTTCGCTGCGGCTTTGAGTACGAACTTGAAGTTGCTGACCAGATCGGTGCCGAGCGCCTTGGGAGTTTCGCGCCGGCCGTCCATTCGCTGCAAGAAATCCGCTGCTCGAGTCCGGCCGCGCGCATCCTCGAGCAGCCATTGAGCGGCTACGGGCGCCAGCATGAAGCTGCCGTCGATCATGTTGTAATTGAAAGTCGGCGCATCGGACTTCTCGCCGGTGGCGCGCAGATGATCGAGGATGGCAAATTCGCCGATGTCCTCCTCGTGTGCCACCTCGCCGTTTGCCGACAGACGCGTCAATACAGCACCCAACCCGGCTTCCACGGCCTCGGGTGCCAGCACCGGCATCAACAGGCGCACCGACATCAGGGTGTCTCGACCAAAATAGGTATTGAAGCGCCACGAGCCGGCGAGAAACTTTTCCTTGTAGCTCAAGAAGGTGAGCACATTACGAGCCGCAGCATCCGGCTGCGCCTGGTCGTTGAGCAAATGTGCGCCCCAAAGCGGAGTCAGCGGCGTTTCACCGCTCAGCGCGGTAATTTTGAGGGCGATCTTGCCGTCGGCTGCGGCCGTCACGCGATCGGCATGGAGCGACCCGTGGGTGACCTGAATGCTGAGTCGATATCCAGCGGCGCCGTCGAGCCGATCGCGCGCCCAGGTGATAGTCGCGTCCTGGCTCGTCGGGCCGGTAGCGACCTCGGCGGGAAAGGTGCCCAGCGCCTGATAGTCCCGCAATACCCGCACGCTGGAGAGTACTGCTTGCCTGAATTTCAAGTCGCTTGAACCGGTCGCGATTACTTCGGCCGTCATGCCGTACAGAGGGCGCCCGCGGGTGTCCTTTGTCGTGAGCGGCTGCGGTCGTCCGCGCAGCGCCCACCTCACCGGCTGAGCGCTGTGCGAGAACCATAGGCCCACACCGCTGTTGCCCGCGGGAAAGGCGACCAATATGCGAGGATCTGTTCCTGAGCGCAGCAGCAGATGCGCGGCGACCGGGCCTTCGCGCAGAAAGCTGTTGAGGTTGGGGCCTTCATCCACATCGAACGCGAGCCGCGGCTCAGAATCAGTGTTTCCCATAGCGGGCAACGCAGCCGTAGCGAGCAGCATCGTCATCAGCGCACGGCAGATTGATTTCACCTTCTTCAGCTTACTTCCTCGAAAAAAATCAGATCAGAGGATAAGGGCAAAGCCAGCCCGACGTCGACGCCCATCTGCATCAAGGATTCACCCGTCAGTTCCCGGTCAGCCGCCGGGTTATCCTGGAAGCTGAGTCGATAGCGGCCGGCAGGCTTGAGCCCGCTCAAGCGGAATCGATGCGTCGGTAGGTCGCTCGCGCTGCCGCGAAACGCGTACAGCACGCCGCGCCGCAACCCGGTGGAATAATATTCCATGCCATCCCAATGCACGCCGTCAGGTCGATCTGCGACGTGATACACATCGGCATCGCGAATCAGCGGACGCAGCCGCGACTTGTACAGCGCAAACTCGCGCTGCGCTGCCTCGCGCTGCTCAAGGGTCCATTGACTTGCATCGAGCATCAGCGAGAACCAGCCGAGCATGCCGCTGCGCAGCACATAGCGAAAGTTTTCGATGCGCGGGGCGGGGTAATTTTCGACGTAGCTTTCCAGCATCGCGGGCGGCAGTACATAACTGGCATCGTAGAAGGCCCGTCGGTTGGCGAGAGGATCATACGTATCAGTCACGGAAAAATAGTCGCCGTGCGCGGCGCTGCCAAAATCAACCATGCGGCCGCCGTCGTTGCACACCTCCAGGAACAAATTTGGATGATGCCGGCGCAGCTCGTCGTAGATTGCATAGTAGCTTCGGGTTGCGTGATCACTGACATCGGTTGAGTTGGAGCCTTCAACCCAGAGGAATCCGGAATCCTCATAGATCTTGAGCGTTGCAGGATCCGGCGGCGCCGCGGGATGATCCATGCGCGAACTGCCCTGTGCCACGAGATATCCGTCGTGCTCGAGCATATCGAGGTGATAGTCGCTCACGATGCGCTCGAGCTCGCGTTGCGCCCACTGACGGGCTGCGGGAACGCCTAAATCAATCGTAATACCCTTGAACGGCTCGCTGTGTTTCCAGCCGGTGGGCGGATCGGCAATCAGCCAGTCCTTGATGGCGGGATCGTGCACATTGAGCGCGCCCGGTTGGCTCGAGGTACCGGCCTGGGTCCAATCCACCCACAGACCAAACTTCAGGCCGTGTTGGTGCGCAAAGTCGGCGACACTCGCGATGCCGCGCGGGAACTTGCTGGGATTTGCCTGCCAATCGCCGACGTCGCGAAACCAGCCCGCGTCCAAATGAAACATTTCCAATCCGAGCTGCGACGATTGCTCAATCATGCGATGTGCAAGCGCTTCGTCCACCGCCATGCCGCTGCCCCAGCTGTTGTTCACCAGCAGGGGGTAGGACCGGTTTGCCAGCGTGTGGGCGTTATTGAGCACCGCTCGCACCCAGCGACGCACGATGTTGCCCGCGCCGTCCGGGCCGCCGCGAAATGCGCCAACAAAAATCGTCGGCGTTTCGAAAGTGCCTCTGGGCGGTACGCGGGTTTTATAGGGGCCAGGCATCGGATCGAGCCCCGCCTCGCCGCGCAGCGATGCGCCCGCGCGCCGAAGCGTCATGTGGGTGCGGCCGCTGAATTCGATTCCCACATACCAGCCGCGTCGATCTCCGCCCGGTTCATCCACCAGCAAGTAAGGGATCATTTCGCGCGCTCGGTCAGGCGCTGGGATTGCGTAAGTGCTGGACGTGCCCTGCCAAGTATCGCCGTCCACCAGCGCATCGAGATGCGTGCCTTCGGGGGAGGGCACATCGGCGCCTTTTTCGACCCAAAATCGCTCGAGCGGCGACCTAGGATCGACCTCCCAGTCGAAACTCAAACTGGGTTGCAGCGGCAGCCATACCGGCTCATCGCCCAAGTTTTGAATCGACACACTGTGCTCGATCGGGCCGTGCTCGGCACGCGCGCGCCACCGCCACACCGCCTTAAGGGGCGGCGAGTCTGCGACATACACGATTTGAATATCCTTGGACTCGAAGCGGCTCGCGCCGCGGTCGAGGCGCCAGTTCACCGCCAGCGCTGCCCCATGAATCTGGACTTGGGCGGGCAGAGTTTCATCGCGCGCATTTTTCCAAGCCGGCGCACCGCGAAGCGTGAGCGTCAGAAGACGCGGAGCGGTTTCACCGGCTTCGACGACGATGGCTGTCTCGGCGGTGGCAATTTCTCCCGTAAGTTTCGCAGCGTCCGCATGGGCAGGGGGCGTCGCAGCGCACCCGACGAGAAGCGCCGCCCACAGTGCGAAACGACTCTCCGCAGTCAGGATGGCAGAACCGTCTGATACGCGCTGTAGGGCTCGCCGTCGATATCGAGGAATGGTTTCAGTTTGACAGCGCCTGCAGCGGTCGTGACGCGCCATTCATGCCGACCATCGCGGTCGCGCTGCGCACGCAGCAGGCTGTCGCGCCCAATGGGCGCAGGCGCCGCATCGATATCGACAGTGCGCATGAGCACCAGCGGGCCCGCTAGCAAGGCGACCGTATCCGGGTGCGCCGCATCGACGCTCTCCAGCCTCCGCGCGTCCGGCAATTCGAGTTCAACCCTGTCGGCGGAATGCCATTCGCGCCGAATCGCCGCGAATTGTCCGCTTTGCGGCGTTTGGCGCATGCCGTTGATCAGCAAGGAAGCGTCCCGTGCCCAGGCGGGTATGCGCAGATTCAGCGTAAAAAGCTGCGGACTCGGAAGCTTAAGCGTCATGATCACGCCCGCGGCATACGGATAATCGGTCTCGATGAGCAGGCCGCAGGGCACGTTGTTCTGCAGCCAATTGATTTGCGCCGGCACGTAGAGGTTGACGTAGATGCCGTGCGTATCGGTAAAACAGGTGCTGATGGCATAGTCGGCCGCAATCATCGGCAGCGTGCCGGAGCAACAAGGCCATCGATCGGGATGGAATGTTTTCTTGGCTTGCCGGGTGTAATCCGAATAATAGAAGGCATGGCCATCCGGCTGGATCGGAAGCGCGCCGAGGACGGTGTTATAAAGCACGCGTTCCATGCTGTCGCCGTAGCGCGAATCGCGAGTGATGCGCAGCAGATAGCGTGTGAGTTTGAAGTGTGCATAGGCACCGCATGGAGTCTCAAAACTCTTGGTCTGCGCATCTAAGCTGGCGCCGAGCGCGCCGCTGCCGGGAATGACAAAATGCTCGTCCGGCCCCCAGCCCCCGGTGGCGAAGCTCTGTGCCGCGATCATCGCGAATCCCTGTTGCGCGGCCGCCAGGTACATCGGATTGCCGAGCGACAGATAGGCCTGTGCCGCTGAGCTTAAGGCATTGACATGGCTGTAGGCGTGTTTTCCGGGCAGCGCATTGTCCCCGCGTGCAAGCGCAGCGAAGAACTCGTCGTAGAGAAATCGCCGCCCCAGCTGCAGATGAATCCGTTCACTCGTCAATTGCCACGCCAGAAATTGATTTTCCGGCAGCGTGTAGCTTTCATCCCAGGCATGCTGGCTGAAATCCTCGCCGGGTTGCGCATGCTCGTTGCGCGGCATGGCGTGCGGCGGCAAATACGGTACTGCAGCTCGAGTAGTCCGGTCGAGCGTTGCGCGTGCGCTCTCGTCGCGGCCGAATTTCTCCGCATCGAGCAAGCCGCCGACGAGTTTGTCATAGGTGTAGGAAGGGAAGCGGTTGTGGCGATAGAAACTGCCGCGCGCATCGACAGTGGCCGCGTAGGCCCGCACCAGTCGCTGCACTTTGGCGCGCGTCGCTGGATCGGCGGTGATCGCGTAATAACGCGACAGCGCGCTCATCCATTGTCCAAAGGTGGCACCCGGCGCGAAGGCGTAGGTGTCATACCAGCCGCCGAGTTCCTCACCTGGTGCGCGCAGGCCCGCGCGCACGCGAAAGGGCCGCAACAATGCGTCCTCATCAAGTCCCATTACCAAGCGATGATTCTCGCGCGCCTGCCGCTCGAGCGGTCCGGCGCTCAAGCGCACCTGGCCATAGGCTAATTCCGAGAGCGGAAGGGGCGGCGCATCGGTGCTCTCGGGCGCGGCGAATGCAGCCCGGGGCCAGCCCACGGCGAACATACCGAAGGCGAGAAGATCGCGCCTGCTGCGGTTAATGGTGTCCGACATGACCGTCCTGTTCCAACTCCCGTTTCGTGCAGGATGCGGCTAGCGAGACGCTGACGCAAGTTGACTTGATCGACACAGCGGCCGCTTCAGCATTAAATAGAAGCCTGGGCCGCGCACGGGGAGCTGGCGATGAAGCATTCGAGACTGAAATTTTTTTCGCTGCCGCTGCTCTTGGTCGTGGCGGCGGCGATCCCGGCGCTTGCCGGTGCCGACGACACCTTTAGTCTCAGCGCGAGCGCGCAGGATTTCGCCAGCTACTTTCCAAGCTATCTGGCCAATGGCTATTTTTCCACGATGACGGCGCCGCGCGGAACCGAGGGCAATCTTGCTTACATGGTCGCGTTCATGGACTACGGCAAGGATGATGAGTCGCGTCCTGCGGCCATTCCGGGTTGGAGCGAGATCGACTATTCGACCGGCGACTCCGCCGCGGGCCATTTCTGGATGAATCAGGTGCCTCTAAATCCGGTCTTGTTCAGGGATTACCGCCAGACGCTGAACATGAAAGAGGCGACGCTGACGACGAGCTATCGCTACGTCGATCACAAGCGCAGCACGCAGATAAAGGTCACGACTTTTGTCAGTCAGGCTGCAACGCATCTGGCGGCGACGCAGATGTCTCTGACGCCGGATTTCGACGGCATCGTCGAACTCTCTTTTGCGCTGAACCTCTGGGCGCCGCATGAACCGCGCCTGCCGCTCGCCCAGTTGACCGGCGAGCAAATGCAGGAAGCGGTGGCCGCGAACAATATGCAGCTCGTGGCGATTCCGCCTGCGACTCCCGACCGCGCCGCCGTGTGGTATCACGGTGACACGCATACGCTCGCGGCGGACGGGGACGTCAGAGACCTGACTCTGGCGCTCGATGGCCGCGCCGAACAAGGCTTAGGCATGTCCGAGGCGGTCGCCGTCCAAATTCCGGACGGCGTCGTCCCAAGCGATATTGCGCTCTACAAAAGTCAGTATCGACTCGCCTTGAATCTGAAGATCAAGGTGCAAAAGGACATAACGTACACGTTCACAAAATTCATCGCGGCCGCGCGCGAGGATTGGGGCGGCGATGCCCATGCGGATGTTGCGCTGGCAACCGCGGCGCGCAGCGCCGGGTTCGCGGCACTGCTCGATCAGCATCGGGCCGCCTGGGCCAAACTATGGCGCTCGGATATTCAGATCGACGGCGATGCGCAGGCACAGACGGTCGTTCACTCTGATCTTTACTATTTGCTCGCGACCTCAACGGCCGACACGCGCTGGCCCATGGGCGCCTGCGGGCTGACGCCGGGCTATACCGGGCACGCGTTCTGGGACAGCGATACCTGGATCTTTCCAGCGCTTCTATTGCTGCACCCCGAGCGCGCCAAGTCGCTGGCGGTGTTCCGCGCCCACACGCTGCCCGCGGCGCAGGCCCGCGCTCAAGCGCGCGGCCTCAAGGGGGCGATGTATCCCTGGGAGGCGGATCCGGAAAATGGCAGCGAACAGATTCCCTATTTCGCTCACGTGCTCAGTGAGCGTGAAATCCACATCAACGCGGATGTCGCGATTGCACAGTGGCAATACTGGCTTGCAACGCATGATCGCGAATGGCTGCAGCGCAGCGGCTGGCCGGTCATTCGCAATGTGGCGGATTTCTGGGCGAGCCGTGCATCGTGGAATGCGCAGCAGCGGCGTTATGAGATCGTGCACGTTACCTCGGTGGCCGAAAGCTACAACGATGTGCCCAACGACACCTTTACCAATGTGTCAGCGCAAAAGGCCTTGAGGATCGCGGCGGCGGCGGCGGCGTTGGTCGGTGAACGGCCGGATCCGCATTGGGCTGAGGTCGCCGCGAAGCTTTACATCCCGTTCTCGCAATCTGAGCAACGGCATCTGGACTTCGACGCCAGTGTGCCGCGTGAGCCCTTGGAGGGGAGCACGCTGGGACTGCTGTCATACCCGTCCCTGGATTTGCAGATGAGTCAGAAAGTGCGTCGCAATGACTATGACTACATCATGATTTCCGTTCGGCAAGGACACCATGAGCCGCATGGTATGGGCATGGCGCCGGCTTCGATTGCCGCTGCCGCCGCCGGCGATACCGCCTCGGCGGTCGCCTGGCTGCAACGCAACTTCAGCAGCGGTTTGATCAAGCCGCCTTTCAATGTGCGCACGGAGACGGCGACCAACAATACCGGCTACTTCGTTACGGCTTCCGGCGGCTTTCTGCAAAACCTGCTGTACGGATTCAGCGGACTGCGGGTCGCGGAGAAAGGCCTGGTCGAGGCCTATCCAGCCATCCTGCCGGCGGAGTGGAAATCGATGACCTTAAAGGACGTCACGATCCGGGGAGAACACTACGACATCATCATCGACCGCGACACCGGTGGACAGGTCAGGCTGACGCGCAAGGCGCTGAGCCCGCAGCCCTAAGACTGCATATTCCATCCGGCGCGATACTCGCGCGTCAGGTATTGATTGGCGTCGGCGAAATTGGTGACTTGTCCCGATTCGCCGTCGTACAAAATCTTTTTTCCCTGCCCCGCGCGCAGCGCCACGAGTCCCAGCAGCATGGTCTCGGTGAGTTGCGCCGCATATTCAATCGGAGAACTCGCCTTGGCTTCGCCGCGAATCGCCTTGGTCCAGTTGAGCTCATGGGTCCACATGATTCGGGGCGTGCTCTTAGGTACGCTCGCGGCCGCCTCACCCAATGCCTGCGGATAGAGCCGCGGATTCGAACCGTAGGTATCGTGCATGAGAATCCCTTTCTCACCGATGAATATCACGCCGCCTTCGCTCTTGAGCGTGACCTCATCGGGCAGTACGTCGGGGCGGGGCGGATAAATACCGCCGTCGAACCAAGATAGCTTCACCGGCGGCTGGCTGCCGCGGGCTGCGAACTGATAATGCACGCAGGTCGAGACGGGGTAGGACACAGGCTTGCGCGGTGCGCGGCCCGGCGCCGCGTTTGCGGCCGCCGGATCAGTGGGCGGCAGTGGCATGGTGCCCCATTGCGTCGAGGTCGCCTCGATGCTCGCAGGATAGGTGAGACCCAAGGCCCAAAAGGGATGATCGATGAGATGCGCGCCCATGTCGCCGAGCGCACCACACCCGAAAGCCAGCCAGCCGCGCCAGTTGAACGGGTGATAGACCGGATGGTAGGGAACATTTTCGGCGATCGGACCCAAGTACAAATCCCAGTCGAGTCCCGCAGGCGGCGCGCCGCCGCTGCCCATGGCGGCAGCGAGCACGTCCTGAATGTAGCGATAAGTCCAGGGGTTGCCGAAGGCGCCGGGTGCTTCTACGGGCGGCACACCGGTGGGCCGCGCGATCCCTTGCGGCCAGTAGACAACCGGCCGATTGGTCCACACGTGTACATCGTGCACGGGACCGATGACGCCTGCGCCGATCCATTCGTTGATGAGGCGCGCGCCTTCGCTTGAATGCCCCTGGTTGCCCATCTGAGTCACAAGCTTGGGATTCTTGAGCGCGAGATCGCGCAGCATGCGGGACTCATGCACGGTCGCGGTGAGCGGCTTTTGCACGTAGACGTGCTTGCCGGCCTCCATCGCTGCCTTGGCTACGACGGCGTGAATATGATCGGCAGTCGCGACCACGACTCCGTCGATGTGCTTCTCTTTCGCGAGCATCTCGCGAAAATCGGTGTAGCGCTTCGCTTTGTCGAATTGCTCCTTGAGTTTCACACCTTCGGGCCGCCCTTGGCCTTGTGCATCGGTCAACAGTCTCGCAACACAGCGTTCGCTATAGGCCAAATCGACATCGCAGACCACGCCAATGTGGTCGGATTGCGCCAGCACTTGGGCGTTTTGCGATCCCATTGAACCGAACCCGACCACGGCGAGATTCACGGTGTCGCTCGGAGCTCGCTGGCCGCGGCCCAGCACGCGACGCGGTAGGATCATGGGGGCGCTCGCCACGACCATTGCGCCCAGTGAAGCTTTGCCGGCGCCTGCGACGAACTCGCGGCGGGTCAGGTCTTTGGTCTTTGACATGGCAATGCTCCTGTCGGGGTCTCAAATAGGCTCTCGTCGATTCTGATGCTTTGACATGGCGATGGGAAGGCTTGACCATACGGCGGCTTCGAGACGCGAGGAGAAACAATGAATATTGCACAATGCATAGGCCGCGGGCTATTGAGTGCCGCGCTGACTCTCGCGATCCTTCCGGCCGCGCTCGGGCAATCGCAGCCGGCAACGGTGGCAACGGCGGCCACGACGCCGCAGCCGCCGCAAGTCCTATTCAAGCATCTATTCGTCGCGGTGCAGAGTGCGCAGTTGTTCCCCGACAGCAAAACCTTCGCCGACGCCGTGCCGAAATCCTCACCCACGGAAATTCTGGCGCGCTTCGATGCGGCCACACCTAACTCGCGCGATGCGCTGCAAGCCTTTGTCACGGAGAACTTCGTGCTGCCGGCACAAGTGAGTGGAACGGAGCTTCCCAGCCAGGAACATGTCAGCATCACTCGGCACATCGACTTGCTGTGGAATCAGCTGACGCGCACCACCGCCTCGGCGCCGCCTTATTCCTCGCTGCTGCCGCTGCCGGAACCCTATGTGGTACCGGGCGGACGGTTCCGCGAACTGTACTATTGGGATTCTTACTTCACGATGCTCGGGTTGGTGGAGAGCGGTCGGCATGATTTGGCCCAGCACATGGTGCAAGACTTTGCATCCCTGATCGACACCTACGGTCACGTGCCGAACGGCACGCGCAGTTACTACCTGAGCCGCTCGCAACCGCCGTTTTTCTTCGAGATGGTCGGACTGCTCGAACCCAAGGATCCGGCGGCTTCTTATGCGCACTATTTGCCGCAGCTGCGGCGCGAATACGCGTTCTGGATGCAGGGCGAGAAAGGTTTGGCGCACGGCACGGCCCATCGGCGCGTCGTTTCTCTGCCCGACGGTGCGCTGCTCAACCGCTATTGGGACGACGCCGACACGCCGCGCGATGAATCCTATCGCGAAGACACGGGGCTCGCCCAACGCAGTGGACGCATTCCAAAGCAGTTGTATCGCGACGTCCGGGCGGCAGCCGAAAGTGGCTGGGATTTCAGCTCGCGCTGGTTCGCCGATGGCAAGAGCCTCGAGACCATCAATACCACCGAGATCATCCCGATCGATTTGAACAGCCTGTTGTTCGGACTTGAAGAAGCCATAAGCCTAGGTTGTACGCGAGTTCACGACGCAGCCTGCGTGACTGATTTCACTCGCCGTGCAACGGCACGGCGCGCGGCGGTCAATCACTATTTGTGGGATTCGACCGCCGGTGTGTTTCGCGATTATCGCTGGGTGAAGCGGGCGCAGGTGCCGCGCCTTTCGGCGGCGACGCTGTACCCCTTGTTTGTGGCGCTTGCGAGCAAGCCGCAGGCGACGGCGGTGGCTGAGGCTGTTTCGCGCGATCTGCTCAAAGCCGGCGGCATTGTCACCACACCGCTGGTGTCGGGGCAGCAGTGGGACGCACCGAATGGTTGGCCGCCCTTGCAATGGATCGGCGTCTCGGGTTTGCGTCACTACTCTATTTCACCCTTGGCCGACAGCGTGGCCTGCCGCTGGATCGTCGGCGTCAATCGCGTGTACGCACAGAGCAGCAAGCTCGTGGAGAAATACGACGTCATGAGCACCGGGCGAGTGGGTGGCGGGGGGGAATATCCCCTGCAGGACGGTTTCGGCTGGACCAATGGCGTGATGCGCAAACTCATGGCGCTTTATCCTCAGTTCGCGGGCAATAGCACGCCCGAGTCTTGCGGGTCACCAGGCGCGGTGCAGCCATCGCCGTAACATATTGATAAATAGGTCTATTTCATTGGCCGGTCGAATCGATTGGACACATATATCAGCTGACACCATACTGAATACCCAAAGGTTCGCGGAGTTGATCAGTGACCAGTGAGGTGATTCCGATAGCCCCTGAAGGCGCTACCAAAAAGCGCAAACGGCAGGCGCCAAAAGGTCGCCAAGTGATGCCTCAGGCGTTGGCCGAGGTGGAGGCGTTGATCGGTCCGTCGCCCTTGCGCCACGACTTGCTGATTGAGTACCTGCACCGGATTAATGATCGCTATCAGCAGGTGGGTGCGCCGCACATGGCGGCCCTGGCGAAACTCATGGGATTGGCACAGACCGAAGTCTACGAAGTGGCCACTTTCTACCATCACTTCGATGTCGTGAAAGAAAATCCCGACGGCTCGCTGCCCGCTCCCGCGGCGCTGACGGTGCGCGTCTGCGATGGTCTCAGCTGTGAAATGGGCGGCGCGAAGCAGCTGCTTGAAAAGTTACCGGCGTTGCTCGGACGTGAAGTGCGCGTGATTCCGGCGCCGTGCGTCGGTCGCTGCGAGCAGGCGCCCGTAGTAGTGGTGCACCAAAATCCTGTGCCGCGGGCCACCTTGGAGGCCGTGCGCGCCGAAGTGGAGGCCGGACACATTACCGATACTCCACGGGACTACATCGACTTCGAGGGGTACACAAAATCGGGCGGATATTCACTGCTGCGCGACTGCATGGAGCACCGGCGCGACCTCGAGAGCGTGCTGAAGACCATGGAAGATTCGGGCCTACGGGGCTTGGGCGGCGCGGGTTTTCCCACCGGCCGTAAGTGGCGCATCGTGCGCGGCGAGGCGGCACCGCGATTGATGGCGGTGAACATCGATGAAGGCGAGCCCGGCACCTTCAAGGATCGCGTGTACCTTGAGCGGGATCCGCATCGCTTTCTGGAGGGCATGCTCATCGCCGCCTGGGCGGTGGACATATCCGCGATCTACATCTATCTGCGTGATGAATATCACGGCTGCCGCGCGTTGCTCGAGATGGAACTCGCCAAGCTCGTTGAGAATCCGCCCGTGCCGCTGCCGAAGATCGAATTACGCCGCGGCGCGGGCGCCTACATTTGCGGCGAAGAGTCGGCGATGATCGAATCGATCGAGGGCAAGCGTGGTATGCCGCGCCTGCGTCCGCCCTATGTGGCGCAGGTCGGACTGTTCGGGCGGCCAACCTTGGAGCACAACTTCGAGACGCTTTTCTGGGTGCGCGAGCTGCTCGAAAAAGGCGCGGCTTGGTTTACCTCCCAAGGCCGCAACGGCCGCAAAGGTTTGCGCAGCTTCTCGGTGTCCGGGCGCGTGAAAAATGCCGGCGTGAAACTTGCGCCGGCGGGCATCTCGGTACGTCAATTGATCGACGAGTTTTGCGGCGGCATGAAAGAGGGCCACACTTTTTACGGCTACCTGCCGGGCGGCGCTTCCGGCGGCATTCTGCCCGCCTCCATGGGCGATATCCCTCTGGATTTCGACACCCTGCAGCCCTATGGCTGCTTCATTGGATCCGCCGCGGTGATCGTGCTGTCCTCGCAAGATACCGCCAAAGCGGCGGCGCGCAACATGATGCGCTTCTTTGAACATGAATCCTGCGGTCAGTGCACGCCGTGCCGGGTCGGGACCGCCAAAACCAATGTGCTCATTGCCAAGGACAACTGGGATCAGCCGTTGTTGGCCGAGCTCTCCCAGGTCATGCGCGACGCATCGATTTGCGGGTTGGGACAGGCAGCCCCAAATCCGGTCGACACGGTCATCAAGTACTTTCCAAACGAGTTGACTTAAAGGCATTCAGCATGAGCGTCACCTCTCCCAATATGCTTCAGGCCGAGGCCCCCACGGTTACCTTCCTCCTGGACGGCCGTGAAATGACGGCGTTGCCCGGCGAAACTTTGATCGAGATTGCGGATCGCGAGGGCATCGAAATCCCGCGGCTCTGCTACAAGGAGGGGATGGAGGCGGTCGGCAATTGCCGCTCCTGCATGGTCGAAATTAAAGGCGAGCGGGTGCTCGCGGCCTCCTGTTGCCGCGCGCCCACGGCCGGCATGCAGGTGACCACCAACAACGAACGTGTGCGCAAGGCGCAGCAAATGGTCATAGAGCTGCTGCAGTCCGACATGCCGGAGCGGGAATACACCCGCCACAACGAGGTCGATGAATGGGCTGCCAAGCTTAAGGTCGGCAAGCCGCGTTTCGCGCCGCGCCCCGCCGTGCAAGCGGATCTCTCGCATGCGGCGATTGCGGTCAATCTCGACGCCTGCATCCAGTGCACACGGTGCGTGCGCGCATGCCGCGATGAACAAGCGAACGATGTGATCGGTTTGGCTTCCCGCGGCCAACACGTGAAGATCGTTTTCGACATGGACGATCCGATGGGCGCCTCTACCTGCGTGGCATGCGGTGAGTGCGTGCAGGCCTGTCCCACCGGCGCCTTGATGCCGGCGCGCGAGGTCGCGCTGTCCGTGCCCGACAAATCGGTCAAATCACTGTGTCCCTATTGCGGCGTGGGATGCCAGCTGACCTACCACGTCAAGAACGACAGCATTCTTTACGTTGAAGGACGCGATGGTCCCGCCAATCACTCGCGCCTCTGCGTCAAAGGACGCTATGGGTTCGATTATTCGCGTCACCCGCAGCGCCTCACGGTACCGCTGATCCGTAGGTCCGATGCGCCGCCGAAATCCGGCAAGTTCGTGATGGATCCGGACAACGTCATGCAGGTGTTTCGCGAGGCGACCTGGGAAGAGGCCATCGCCCTGGGCGGCGGCACGCTGCGCAAATTGCGTGACAGCCACGGTCCGAAATCACTCGCTGGGTTCGGCTCGGCCAAAGGCAGCAACGAAGAGGCCTACTTGTTTCAGAAACTCGTGCGCTTAGGCTTCGGCAGCAACAACGTCGATCACTGCACGCGGCTCTGCCACGCATCGAGTGTCGCGGCACTCCTCGAAGGCATCGGCTCCGGTGCGGTCAGCAATCCGGTCATGGATGTGACCCAGGCCGCGGTGGTCATCGTGATCGGCGCCAACCCAACGGTTAACCATCCCGTGGCGGCCACGTTCATCAAAAATGCCATGCGCGCCGGCACCAAGGTGATCGTCATCGATCCGCGCCGCAGCGACTTGTCGCGCACCGCGTATCGTTTCTTGCAATTCAAGCCCGACACCGATGTGGCCCTGCTCAACGCCATGATGCACGTCATCATCGAGGAGAATTTGGTCGACGCGAGGTTCATTGCGGATCGCACCCTCGGCTACGCAGAGCTCGCGAAAAACGTTCAGGGCTACGCCCCCGAGCTGATGGCGCCGATTTGCGGCATTCCTGCGGAAACCATTCGCGAGGTCGCGCGGCTCTATGCGACCAGCTCCGGTTCCATGATTCTCTGGGGCATGGGCATCAGCCAGCACATTCACGGAACTGACAACGCCCGCTGTCTCATCGCGCTGTCATTGATGACCGGACAAATCGGCAGACCCGGTACCGGGCTACACCCGCTGCGCGGACAAAACAATGTGCAGGGCGCTTCGGACGCCGGGCTCATTCCCATGATGTATCCGGATTATCAGCGCGTCGATGACCCCCAGGCCATCGAACGCTTCTCGAAGGCCTGGAACGTGCCGATCGACAAACTCGACAACAAGCCGGGGCTGACCGTGGTCGAGGTCATCAAGAATATCCTCGCCGGCAATGTCAAAGGCATGTACATCATGGGCGAAAATCCAGCCATGAGCGATCCTGATGCGGATCACGCACGCGAAGCACTCGCGAAGCTCGATATGCTGGTGGTGCAAGATATTTTCCTGACTGAAACCGCCTATCTTGCGGATGTGATTTTGCCCGCCTCATCGTTTGCCGAGAAGACCGGCACGTTCACGAACACCGATCGATACGTGCAGCTGGGACGGCAAGCACTCAATCCTCCCGGAAAGGCGCGGCAGGATTTGGAGATCATCATCGATATTGCGCGCCAACTCGGTCTCTCGTGGTCCTATGGCACCGGGGAGCAGGCGGTGGCGGACGTATTCGATGAGATGCGTCATACCATGCCGAGCATCGGTGGTATCACCTGGGAGAGGCTGCAGAGGGAAGACAGCGTCACGTATCCTTGCGAGAAGGAAGGCGATCCTGGCGACTCCGTGGTGTTCATCAAGTCGTTTCCGACGCCGACCGGCAGGGCGAAATTTGTGCCCGCCGATATTATTCCCGCCGATGAACGGCCGGATACCGAGTATCCAATGGTATTGATTACCGGGCGGCAGCTGGAACATTGGCATACGGGCAGCATGACGCGGCGCTCGGGTGTACTCGACGCCATCGAGCCAGATGCCGTCGCGATGCTGAATCCGGTCGATATGGCGGCGCTTGGCGCGAAGCCAGGGCAGCTCATCACGATCCAGTCGCGCCGCGGCAAGGTCAGCCTCTATGCGCGAGCGGACGAGAGCTCGCCGCACGGCGCCGTATTCGTTCCTTTCTGTTTCTATGAAGCGGCGATCAACAAGCTGACAAATTCAGCTCTCGATCCCTTCGGCAAGATCCCTGAGTTCAAGTATTGCGCTGTGCGTCTCAGCTTGGGCGGCACACCTCCGAAGCAGTCGAGTTTCGGCGGCGGTCAGATTCTCGAGCCCGTCACGGCAGGCGAGGATTGATTTGCAATTCCGCCAACTCGCGCAGGGTGTTGGCATTCGCAAACGCCGCAGCGTCATCGAATACCACCTTTGCGCCGCGATTCTGCGCGGCGAAGAGCCCGGTTTTGCGCTCGCCGCTTTCAATGAAGGCACGCAGCGCGTCGCGGAGCGTTGTCTTCATCAGGCAGAACACCGGCTGCGCCCGCAGTTCTCCAGCCTCGCGCGTGTACGCAGTCGCCAATTCTGCATCCGTACTCACGAGGCCTTGCGCGAGACGTGCGACCAAGTCGGTCGGAAAATTCGGCGAATCGCACGGCACCGCGACCAGGTAACGCGTGCGGCAATGCATAAGACCCGCGAGCATGCCGGCGAGCGGCCCGGGAAAGTCAGGCATCTCATCCTGCCAAACGGGAACGCCCATGGTTTGATAGGTGGGCAAGTTGCGGTTGGCGTTCAGCATCAACGCGGCCACTTGGGGTCTCAGACGGTTCAGCGCGTGCTGCGCGAGCGGTACGCCTAAATGGAGCTGCAAGCCCTTGTCGATACCGCCCATACGGGTGCCGCGGCCTCCTGCGAGAATCAGTCCACTGATTTCATTGCTTTGATTGATCATAGGTGTTCGTCGCAGCGGGCCATCGTAGCGCGCGCCGGCGGAGGCTGCCATCGAGAGCCGTAACATCGAAGCTTTCGAGCTACAGCCCGAGGCGCGCCTGATGCCGCCGATCGCGAACGCCCCGAAGCTTACCGCGG
>Ga0302324_100009309_pt1 | contig 20572 bp, 14 predicted proteins | sample Palsa_T0_1_FD_201949 | JGI IMG/M metagenome (GOLD analysis project Ga0302324, IMG submission 201949) | Peat permafrost microbial communities from Stordalen Mire near Abisko, Sweden - Palsa_T0_1 | ecosystem: Environmental > Terrestrial > Soil > Palsa > Peat permafrost | place: Sweden: Abisko...
CCTTCAGGTCCAGGTCCAGGCGCAGCGCCAGGTACGGTCGCTCGACGCTGGCATCGAGCACCTGGCCCATTGCGGGCAAGGTCACCGAGACCACCAGGTAGTTGAGGGCGTCGTAGTGATACATCTCGCCATTCAGCAGCGCGCGTTTGCGGCCCTGTACGACGATGGCCAGGCAGGGCTGGTAGACCGTTGGCGTGCACACCGTCGGTACGCTGCCGCGCATCAGCGCCAACGGCGCAAATGCCGTTTGATGCATGCCATCAGTCGGTGCCGATCGGGCAACCCGCGCCGCCAGCTCCTGCTGCCGTTCGGCAATGGCACTGATCTCTTCTGTACTATGCAAACTGCTGTTAAACATGGCTATTAGTTGATTGCCTCGATGCCGGCCCATGGTAGTCCGCCGCCAGGCCTGGCGATACCCCAGGAATGGCCGCCTGCAGGATCAGGCAAGAAACCAGCAGAAATCATCTAGTCGCGCCAGGCGCGCGGCGGCTACCATGGCTGACATTCCCCTGACTGGACCATCCACCATGACCATCACCGTTCCGCGTCGTACGCTCGGCCGCCAGGGCCTGACGGTCTCCGCCATCGGCCTGGGTTGCATGGGCATGTCGGACTTCTATGGCCCGGCCGATGAGGCGACCAATCTCAGCGTGCTCAATGCCGCGCTCGACATCGGCGTTGATTTCCTGGACACCGCTGACATGTACGGCATCGGCGGTGCCAACGAGCGCCTGCTCGCGAAGGTCCTCAAGACGCGTCGCCACGAGGTGGTACTCGCCACCAAGTTCGGCAACGTGCGCGGAGCCGACGGCGCATTCCTCGGAATCAACGGCAGCCCCGAGTACGTACGCTCCGCCTGCGATGCAAGTCTCGCGCGTCTGGGCGTCGAACATATCGACCTGTACTACCAGCACCGCGTCGACCCGAAGGTCGAGATCGAGGAAACCGTAGGCGCCATGGCCGAGCTGGTGAAGGCCGGCAAGGTGCGTCACCTCGGACTGTCCGAAGCCTCGGCAAACACCATACGCCGCGCCGCAAAGGTGCATCCGATCGCCGCGCTGCAAAGCGAGTACTCGCTGTGGACGCGCGACCTGGAGGCTACGATCCTGCCGGCCTGCGAGGAACTCGGCATCGGTGTCGTGGCCTACAGCCCGCTCGGCCGCGGCTTTCTCACCGGCGCGTTCCGCAAGCCCGAAGATTTCGACGCCAGCGACTACCGACGCAGCAGTCCACGGTTCTTGAGCGAGAACTTCGCCAGCAACCTGCAGCTGGTCGAAGTCGTCGCGGAGATCGCACAGCAGCAGGGCTACACGCCGGCGCAGGTCGCGCTCGCCTGGCTGCTCGACTGCGCGCCTTACATCGTGCCAATTCCGGGTACGCGCAGCGTCAAGCGCCTGAAGGAAAACGCGCTCGCAGTAATGGTGCGGCTCACCGACGCACAACTCGAGCGGCTGTACGGCATCCTGCGCGAGCGACCGGTCAGCGGCGCGCGCTACATCGCAGCATCAATGGCGACCATCGACGCATGAACGGGCCCGCGCCGAGCAGCTGCGCGCCCGATTACCTGCGTTAAGTAAAATTATTGCTCGGCGGCAGCTGCTCGACAGCACCTGTTTGTTGACCGGCGCGGCCCGTATAGCTAGATTCTTCAATGACGTTGCATCGAATGCTAGCCGCTTGGTCGCGACGGCACTCAGTGCAGCGCCGATCCGCGACGATCTCGTGTCGAGTACCACGCAAGGAGAATCGGATGTCTGTATTCCAGGGTGCGGTTCCAGAGGGCAGAGAAACACTCTGACTCGAGCAGCAATCCGGTCTCCTCGCGGCGGCCGGATTGCTGCGTTCCTGATTACTTTCGAGTGGAGGAAGCGGTGCAAGGTCGGCACGCGCGGGGGGACAGCGTGGACCCATCGATCGAATCCAAGCCAGCGCAGCGGGCCGGTTACCGACCGTTAGAAATCCTCGCGCTGCACAATCCTGGCGGATACGCTGAAGAAGCACCCTACCCGCTGCAGTGGGGTGTCAATGCCGTGCGGCGCGGCACCGAAGATTTCTCAGTTCGTCTGCAGCGATGGATCATCACCCGACAATTCCGCGCTAGCCTCGGCTATGCCGGTAACTTCGATCATCCAAAGTCGTTCCAGGAAAAGATCCAGTTCAGAAAACTGTACGGCAACCATGCGTTCTACGCCTCGATGGCGGACAAATTCCTGGTCAGGGACTACGTTGCCAAAAAAGTCGGCAGCCAGCACCTGATTCCCCTGCTCGGCGCGTACGACTACCTCCAGCCGTCAGACTTCGACTCGCTGCCGCAGCAATTCATCGTCAAGGCGAATCACGGCTGCAATTGGAACCAGGTCGTTCTGGACAAGGACCAGCTCGATGTTGGCGCAACCGTTCGCCGGTTCAACCGGCTGTGTCGTCGCCGCTTTGGATGGAAGCGTGGGGAAAGGCACTACAACTTCATCCGACCGAAAGTCGTAATCGAACAGCTGCTGCGCGACGACAGGTCCGATCCACCATGGGAATACAACTTCCAGTGCTGCCGCGGCCCCAATGGCTTCGACTGGTACTGCACAATCCTATCGCCCACCGACCAGAATGCGTGGGCCATCATCGCCAAGGACGGACGGATACTGGCGGCAGCTCAACTGTCCGATCAGGAATTAGCGGCGCATGCGCGGCCCGCGAAGTTCGCCCAGATGGTGGACGTGGCAGAGGCGCTGTCATCCGATTTTGATTTTGTCAGAGTCGACTTGTACTGTGTCCACGATCAGGCCTGGTTCGGAGAGATGACCTGTACTCCGCGTGCCGGCTATATCAAGGCGAAGGATCAATCGTTGCAGCAGATGCGCGATGCCATGTGGCATCTCGATGCCGGCAACCCGCGGCTGTATGTCCCCGGCAATCCGATGTCCGCCTGACCCTGGGCGCTTGAGGTTTCGGAGTATCGGAATAGACAACCGATAAGACTACTGGGCCTGCTTGGATTCGAACCAAGGACCAAGGGATTATGAGTCCCCTGCACTAACCGCTGTGCTACAGGCCCGCCGCAAGGTCGGCAATCTTACCTGATCGGCATCCTCTTTATGCCCGCGTACCCTTTCGCCCGCATGCGAGGCTTGGAGGCTCACGTGCCTAGCATCGGTACTGTTGTTCGGTGTGGTCGTGCTCAAGGCTCGCGATGTCAAGATCCTTGGTCGCTCGCGGCTGAGCGTGGAGGGATACCGCATAGCCGCCCACCACCAGATACCTGACCTTGTGGGCGTTGAATGCGGACAAGAGTTCTATCAAGCCGTCGAACATCCGGAGCCTGCCCTCTCACCGAATATAGAGCGACCGTGGCATCCATGACTGCGCGAATTCGCTCACCTGGGGGTAGTCGGTGCCAGGCTTGGTATGCATCCGCCTTCATCGCAGCATGACTGCTGAATCGCTTGATGCCCTTGTCCATCCTACAAACCTGGCTCCTTTGCGTATGGATCAGGATCCACCCCAAATGGGCGGCTTAGTACCCGCCTCGCCCTCACCATCCTACCCGATCGGCTTGCCAGTGCTTTCGCCCGCGGCTGCGGGCCTGATTCGCAGCGGTATTTTAGCGTTGCACAGTTCCAGCCGGTCGGTGGGCTCGACGAACCAGTCGGCGGTGCGGCTGCGCAGCGCATGCAGGTAGTCGGCAAAGATCGGGGCATCGGAGCGCAGCACTTCCAGCTCGACGCGCTGCGCCGGCGGCAGGTCCGCCGCCAGCGTGATCGAGCGGATCGGCACGTACTGCGTCGGGCTTTCATAAAAGCCCAGGTTCCCGGTACCTCGCGGCAGGGTCGAGAGCAGTTCTATACCGCGCATCACCCGCCCGACCAGGGTCACGTTGCGGTCCAGATGACGCGGAGCGTGGCCGATGATGACGTACAGCTCAATCCCGGTGCCGCTGTCGGGCGCGGTGTCGCGGCCGACACCGAGCATCGCATAGCAGTGGGTCAGCCATTCCTGTCCCCGCGCCGGATCGCGCGCCACTGGCCAACTGTCGATGAAGCCTACCTGCGGCGCGTAGACATCGCCGTCCGGCAGCGCGCGAAAGGGCGCTGCGCGCCGCAGCGGCCGGAAAAATTCCGGCGGAGTGACATGCAGCGCGCTGCCGGTGTCACGCTTGCCGTCCGGGTCGCCCCACTGCACCACGTAGTTGTCCTGCACCCGGATGATATTCAGTCCGTCGAAATAGTGAGCGCGTACCAGCGCCTTGATGTTGGCGACGTGGCCGGGTGCGAATTGCGGCGCCAGCTCGATGACGACGCGGCCCGCGGGCAATTCCATATAGAGCGTGTTGTCCGGATCGAGCGCGCGCCAGTCGGCGGGCGCGCTGCGCGCCAGCACATCCTGCGCCGATGATGGCGTGGTTGGTGTCGGCGCCGCCACTGGCGCCGATGCCGCGCCCGTCAATGCCGCGCCCGCCAGCATCGTCGCTGCCAGCACCTGCACCCTGACCCGCCTCGTCATCATTCTTGCTGCCGCTCCCGCTGCCGGCTACGGCGTCCAGCGCCACGCAGGTAGCGATCTTACCTGCAGCCGATGGCCCTGCCGCAGATCGACGCTACAGGCTGGCCTTATCCGGCCCGTCGATGCCGCCGAGCGCCTTGTAGACCGCGACCGCGCCGGTGTTCACGCCGGTCTCCGCCTGCGCCACCGCATCCTCGGCCTGCAGCAGTGTGCGCTGCGCGTCGAGCAGTACCAGGAAATTGGTGCCGCCTTCGCGATATTGAATTTCCGCCAGGCGTGCCGCGCGGCGTGACGCCTCCGCCGATTGCACGACGCTCGCCAGTCGCGCCTGCTGCTTGCCGTAGTTGAGGCAGGCATTCTCGAAGTCCTCCAACGCCAGCAGTACCGCCTGCCGGTAACTGGCATAGGCACCGGCGGCCTCGGCCTTGGAGGACTGCACCCGCGAGCGCGCGGAACCGAAATCCAGTGCGGTCCAGCTGACCGTCGGGCTCACCGACCAGGCGCGGCTGCCGGCGCTGCCGAGCTGCACGCTGTTGCCGGTCAGGAAGCCAATGAAGCCCGTGAGGCCCACGCGTGGAAACAGGTCCGCGGTTGCCACCCCCACGCGCGCGGTGGCGGCGGCGAGATTGCGTTCCGCCAGCTGCACATCGGGGCGGTGACGCAGCAGCGTCGTGACGTCGCCGATCGGCAGCGGCGCGCTCCAGCCGCGCACCAGGTCCGCAACCAGTTCGGTATCCAGCTCGCCCGGATTCACTCCCAGCAGCACCGCCAGGCGGTAGCCGTAGCTCTTCTCCGCAGCCGTAAGCAGCGGCAGCGTCGCCTCGGTGGTCGCCAGCCGGGCAAGCGCACTGTCGACATCGAGCTCAGTGACTCGGCCGGCGTCGTAGCGCACCTGCGTGAGCCGCAGCGCTTCGCGCTGGTTGGCGATGTTGTCATGCGCCACCGTCAGCTGGCGCTGGGTACCGCGCAGCTCGAAGTAATTGCGCGCCACTTCCGCGGCCACGATGACCCGCGTCTCTCCAAGATTCGCCGCCTGCGCACCGAGGTCGGCACCAGCCGCCTGCGCCGCGCGCCGCGTGCGACCGAACAGATCCAGTTCCCAGCTGGCGTCGAAGCCGACGCTGTAGCTGACGATGTCGAAGCGATCCGAGCCGAATCCGGGTTGCTGTTCCTTGGAATGCGTGTAGGCAGCGTCCAATGGAATATGCGGCGCAAAGTCCAGTTCGGCTGCGCGCAACACCGCGCGCGCGGCGCGCACCCGTTGCAACGCGATTTCAAGGTCCAGGTCGCCCGACAGCGCCCGCTGTTCCAGGCTCGCCAGTTCCGGATCGTCCAGCTGCTGCCACCAGTCCGGCGGCGGCGCGGCCGGAGTAAACCGCTGCGCGTCGAGGTTGCGGGGGACTAAGGGCTGCGGTTCTTGACGCCGATAGTCCGGCCCCACCGCGCAACCCGCGGCCAGGATGCCGAACAGCGCAGTCGCGAATGCGACACCTCTCGCGAAGCCGACGCTTCTGCTGACTCGGGGCACCAATGCGATCGCTTCCATCAGATCTCTCCTGTCGCGGCAACCAGCGGCACGGCGCCGGCGGCGCGGCGCGAGCGCGTGAGCCTGCTGACCGCCAGATAAAACACCGGCGTCAGCAGCAGACCGAAGAAAGTCACACCCAGCATGCCGGAGAACACCGCCACGCCCATCGCATGCCGCATCTCGGCGCCGGCGCCGTGCGAGGTCACCAGCGGCACCACGCCCATCACGAACGCCAGCGACGTCATCAGGATCGGACGCAGCCGCAGGCGACAGGCATCGAGCACCGCCTGCCAGGTGCTCGCGCCGGCGAGTTCGCGGTCGCGCGCGAATTCCACGATCAGGATGGCGTTCTTGCAGGCCAGGCCCACCAGCACGATCAGCCCTATCTGGGTGAAGATGTTGTTATCGCTGCCGGCCAGTTGCACGCCGACGATCGCGCTGAACAGGCACATCGGCACGATCAGGATCACCACCAGCGGCAGGCTCAGCGATTCGTACAACGCCGCCAGCACGATGAACACCAGCAGCACCACCAGCGGGAACACGTACACCATGCTGTTGCCGGCCAGGATCTGCTGGAACGTCAGGTCGGTCCACTCGAAGGTCATGCCGTTGGGCAGCTCGGCGCGCGCCAGCTCCTCCATCGCCTTCTGTGCCTGGCCGCTGCTGTAGCCGGGCGCCGGGCCGCCGTTGATGTCGGCGGCGCTGTAACCGTTGTAGTGCATCACGCGGTCGGGGCCGGAAGCTTCGCGCACCGTGACGAAGCTGCTCAGCGGGATCATGTCGCCGTGCTGGTTGCGCGTCTTCAGGTGCCCGATATCCTCGGCGGTGAGCCGGAATCCGGGCTCCGCCTGCGCGTTGACCTGGTAGGTGCGCCCGAAGCGGTTGAAGTCATTGACGTACAGCGCACCCAGATAGACCTGCATGGTGTCGTACAGATCCTGAAGAGCAACGCCGGCCGCCTTGGCCTTCTCCCGATCCACGTCCACCTGTATCTGGGGCACATTGACCTGGAACCCCGAGAACAGGCCCGCGAGCTCCGGCCGCTGCCGCGACTTGGCAATCAGGTTCTGAGTCTGGCGATACAGCTCATCGGGCCCGAGGTTGCCGCGGTCCTCGATCTGCAACTTGAAGCCGCCGATCGTACCCAGGCCCTGCACCGGCGGCGGCGGGAACACCGCGATATAAGCATCCTGGATCTTGCCGTACTGCGCGCGCAGGCTGGCAGCGATCGCGCTGGCCGAAAGACTGGGATCACGCCGCTGCTCAAAGGGCTTGAGCGGCGTGAACGCGATACCGGCGTTGGTGGCGTTGGTGAAGCCGTTGATCGACAGGCCGGGAAACGCCGGCACCGATTCGATTCCGGGAGTCACCAGCGCGGCGCTGCTCATGCGGCGGATCACCGACTCGGTGCGATCCAGCGTTGCGGCATCCGGCAACTGCGCGTAGGCGACCAGGTACTGTTTGTCCTGCGGTGGCACGAATCCGCTCGGCGTATGCGCAAAGCCGGCCCAGGTCAGCAGCAGCAGCCCGCCGTAGACGATGAGCGCAATCGAGCCGGCGCGCAGCACGCGCGTCACGGCGCCGACGTAGCCGTGGCTGGCGCGGGCGAAGAAGCGGTTGAACGGACGAAACACCCAGCCGAACATCGAGTTCAGCAGCCTTGTTGCGCGGTCCGGCGGTGCGTCGTGGGCCTTCAGCAGCAGTGCCGACAGCGCCGGCGACAGGCTCAGTGAGTTGAACGCCGAGATGATGGTGCTGATTGCGATGGTCAGCGCGAACTGCTTGTAGAACTGCCCCGACAGGCCGGTGATGAACGCCGTCGGCACGAATACCGCGCACAACACCAGTGCGGTGGCGATGATCGGCCCGGTGACTTCTTTCATCGCCTGGCGCGTGGCGTCCAGGGGGCTAAGCCCGTTGGCGATATTACGCTCGACGTTCTCCACCACCACGATCGCGTCGTCCACCACGATGCCGATCGCGAGCACCAGCCCGAACAGCGACAGCGCATTGAGGCCAAAGCCCAGCAGGTACATGACGCCGAAGGTGCCGATCAACGACACCGGCACCGCCAGCAGCGGGATGATCGACGCGCGCCAGGTCTGCAGGAACAGGATCACGACGATCACCACCAGCACGATGGCTTCCAGCAGCGTGTGCACCACGGCGGTGATCGAGCCGCGCACGAACACCGTCGGATCGTAGGCGACATCGTAGTCTATGCCCTGCGGGAAGCTTTTCTTGAGCTCCGCCATCCGGGCGCGCACCGCATTTGAAATCGCTATCGCATTGCTGCCCGGGCGCTGGAAGATCGGTATCGCGACCGCGGTGCGGCCGTTGAGCATCGCGCGCAGCGCATAGTTGTCCGATCCGAGTTCCACCCGCGCCACATCGCGCAGGCGCACCACCTGGCCGGCGTCGCTGGTCTTGACGATGATGTTCTCGAAGTCGCTCTCGTCGATCAGTCGGCCCTTGGTGTTGATCGCGAGCTGGAAATTGGCGCTGTTGGCCCCCGGTGGCGCGCCAAGCTGGCCGGCGGCCACCTGGATGTTCTGTTCCCGGATCGCCGCGACCACGTCGCCCGCGGTCAGTCCGCGCGTTGCCACCTTCTCCGGGTCGAGCCACACGCGCATCGAGTAGGCGCCGCCGCCGAAGCTCTGTACGTCGCCGACGCCGTCGAGCCGCGACAGTTCATCCTTGATGCGCAGCGCGACAAAATTCGACAGGTAGGTCTGGTCGTAGCGTCCATCGGGCGAGAACACGAACACCGCCAGCGTGATGTCCGGCGACGCCTTGTTGGTGGTGACGCCCAGCCGCTGCACTTCCTGCGGCAGTTTCGGCAGCGCCTGTGCGACGCGGTTCTGCACCTGCACCTGCGCCTTGTCGACGTCGGTGCCGAGCTTGAAGGTGACGGTCAGCGTCATCACGCCGTCCGAGGTCGCCTGCGAGTACTGATACAGCATGTCCTCGACGCCGGTGATCGCCTGCTCGAGCGGCGAGGCCACGGTCTCGGCGATGGTGCTCGGATTGGCGCCCGGATAACTGGCCCGTACCACCACGGTCGGCGGCACCACCTGCGGATACTCGCTGATCGGCAGCCGCGGCAGCGCGATCAGGCCGGCCAGCAGGATCACCGCCGAGACCATCGCGGCAAAGATCGGCCGCTGGATAAAGAAGCGCGAGATATTCATGCGTGGCTCCGATGCGGCGACGCTGTCAGCGTGCGATCGACGCGCCGGCCTTGGCCGGCAGTGCACGCGCCACTGAAGTCGGGTTGCCGGCCGCCGGGGTGTCGGGAGCCGGGTTCGCCGCAACTTGCTCCATCGCCGCATTGCTGGCGCCCATCTGCACGTGGGTCGCCTGCACCAGCACGCCGGGCGCCACGTGCTGCAGGCCGTTGACCACGATGACGTCGCCTGGCGCGAGCCCGCTGCGCACCACGCGCAGGCCTTCGACGCTCTGGCCGAGCTCGACCTGGCGGTAGTCCAGGGAGCTGTCGGGCTTCAGCACCAGTACGAATTTCTTGCCCAGGTCGGTGCCGATGGCACGATCGTCGATCAACACCGCATCGTAGCTGTCGTGCGCGACCAGCTTGATGCGCGCGAACAGGCCGGGGGTGTAGCGGCCGTCCTGATTGTCGAACACCGCGCGCGCTCGGATGGTGCCGCTGTGCGCGTCGACTTGGTTATCGAGGAAGTCGAGCTTGCCCGGATGCGGGTAGCCCTGCTCGCCCACCAGGCCCATGAACACGGCGCTGGCGTAGTCGCCGCGGGCGTGGGCGCTGGCGCTCGCCAGCCGCGCGAATTGCAGATAGGTGGCCTCGTCGGTGTCGAAGTACGCGTAGATCGGGTCGTCGGACACCACCGTGGTCAGCACGTCGGCGCTCGATACCAGGTTGCCAGCGGTGATCAGCGCGCGCGAGACATGGCCGTCGATCGGCGAGCGCACCTGCGTGAACGTAAGGTTCAGGCGCGCCGCGTTCAGCTGCGCATGGATTGAGCCGACATCGCCCGCGGCCTCGGTGGCGGCCGAGGTCAGCTGCTCGTATTCCTCGCGCGAGATCGCGTTCTGGGAGAACAATCGCTCGGCGCGCGCTCGGCCGGCGTTGGCTACTTCGAGCCTGGACTGCGCACGATTGAGCTCGGCGCCGAGGCGATCGACCTCCAGCTGGAACGGCCGCGGATCGATCTGGAACAGGATCGCGCCCTTGGCCACGCGTGCGCCTTCGGTGAAGCGCACTGCATCGACGTAGCCGCTGACGCGCGGGCGCACCTGCACCGAATCGATGGCCTGCAGCGTGCCGGTGAGTTCAACCCATTGATGCAGCGGCCGGGCGATGACCTGCGCGACCGTGACCTGCGGCGGCGGCGGGGCCGCAGCGGCGGTGGCTGCCTGCGAGTGGCTGCAGCCCGACAGCAGCGCCGAGACGACTCCGAGGGCCAGTGCCGACAGCGTGAGACTTAGCCTCAAAAGACGCATACGATGCTCCCAAGTGAACCTGTGCCGGTGCTAACCGGCTGTTTCACTTGACTTGGGGCCGCCGCGCGAGCACCCTAGGCATGTGAGTTACCGGTCAGTAACGTAGTGCATGTTACTAACCAGTAACGCGGGTGTCAACTGGAGTAGAGAACATGAACGCTGCTAACGATGATGCCGGCTCAGCGCCGACTGACAGCGCTGTTGCGCGGCCGCGCGTGCGCGACCGGATCTTCGATACGGCCTGCGAGCTGTTCTATCGCCACGGCATCCGCAGCGTCGGCGTCGATGCCATTGCCGCAGAAGCCGGCACTAACAAGATGAGTTTCTATCGCAGCTTTCCGTCCAAGGACGAGCTGGTGGCCCAGTACCTGCGAGAGCAGCAGCGCGAAGTCTGGGAGCATTGGGACGCGGCGATCGCGGCGCACCCGGGTGATCCGCGCCGCCAGCTTGAGGCGCTATTCGAGGCGCACCTGGTCGCGGTCGAGGACAAGGCCTGTCGTGGCTGCGCTCTCGGCAACGCGGCAGTCGAGATCGCCGACGAGGACGACGTGCTCAGCCAGCTGGTGCGCCAGTTCAAGAAGGAAGTGCGCAGCCGCCTGCGCAAGCTGGCGCACGAGATGCAAGCGCGCGACCCCGACGCCCTCGGCGACGCGCTGATGCTGCTGATGGACGGCAGCTACTTCACCCGCCTGGTGTTCCCGGGCAACTCAGGTCCGGTCGCCGCATTGATGCCTGCGGTGCGGGCGCTGATCGAGTCACAGCTGCCGCCCGGCGCCGCGCACGCCAGCTAGTTCATTCGCGGACGCTTTCGGGCTTGGCAACATTCAATTGTTGCACTGCTCAGGTGGCTGGACACTTATCGCCGATGGTGAATGGCGGCTGGGAATGGGCTGCATCGGGGGGCGGAAACGCTTTGCGGAAGGTGAAGGCTTCTGGTGTCGGGCCCTTGCTGCGCAGGACTTCGAGCTTTGCAATTGCTTCGGCGACGCTGGGCCGATGGCCTTTGGTTACCCACCACAGCACGAGAAAGGCCTCGGCCGTGCGTTCAAACCATTCGCGGCGGCGACGCATGACTTCCACATGAGCTGAATTGTAGACGTAGCTATTGAGTGATTCGACGTCTCGCCACACGGACATGTTGACAAGCATGTTCTCGTTATCGAATGGACGGATCGTCGTGGCGTCGCCATCTTCGGTTTGGAGGCGCCACACAAATCCGGGCGAGCGCTCGGCCAGGGCGTTAATACGCTCCAGGTTTGCGGCGAAATCTGCCATGACCGGCGAGTCCATGGGACCTCTGATGATGCCAATATTCAATTGGGCAAGTTCATAGGCGGACATGTGGATTCCTTCGAGAGTAGGGCCAAGGATAGCGCAGCAGCGAGTAACAGCCACCGTCCGGCGAGGCGGATATGTAATTATTCAACCGGGGTCACCAGCCAGGAGTCAGGCCGATGCGCTCGCAACCCACTCGATTCACGCTGTACTCCGGCCCACTTAGTATGTTCGGGGCCAAGGCGCAAATCGCCGCGCTTGAAAAGGGGCTGGATTTCGACCTGATCATGGTGGCGTATGACTCTCATCTCGGCTATAGCCCAAAGCACCCTGAAGTCTTGCGCATCAATCCCAAAGGGCAAGTGCCGGTGTTAGTACACGACAGGCTCGAAATCTTCGATTCGACTCAAATCTTCGAATATCTGGAAGATCTCCAGCAGACGCCGGCGTTATGGCCGTACGACATTGGGGATCGCGCGCGCGCGCGTCGGTTGGAGCACCAATCTGATGAAGTGTATTTTCCGCATATCATTCGCCTCATGGGATTGCAGGAGAATCTCGACGATGCAATTGCGATATCGAGTATCGCAGCTGCCACCGCCTACTATGCTGAAATGGAAAAGTTGCTGACCACCAGCGCGTGGCTAGCGGGCAACTATTCATTCGCCGACATCGCCTTCTACATGGCATCCCTCTTTGGAGAGCGTCAAAGTGCACCGATCAGCGCTGCGACACCAAAGCTTCTGGATTGGAGAGTTCGCATGACGCAGCGCCCGGCCGTGATGTCTGTAGTCAGCGCCATGGCAAACTGGTTGCATGCGGCCGCGCGGCCAGTACCCGCGTTCATGAACCTAACTGGTTCGAGCGGAATTCCCGGCCGCACATGGGCGGCGCGCTAATCAACGTCGATGCGGCACTGCGACCCCCGCACCTCAAAGCGATCATCCCGTGGGAGGCGGTCAGCGATCTCTACCGCGAAATGGCGTTCCACGGCGGCATTCCTGAGACCGGATTCGTCCCAATCTGGTGGAAAAAAAGCATGATGGCCGGGCGCAACAAGCAATTCGATTTCGCGGAGGATTTCCTCGCCGAGATCGATCGCCATCCGCTCGAGGATTCATATTGGCGAGGCAAGCAAACTGCTCTCGAGCGCATCAACGCGCCGGCCCTGGTTTGCGCAAGCTGGACAGATCAAGGCTTGCACACGCGCGGCTCGCTCGAGGCCTTCGAGCGCATTGGCTCAGCCGAAAAGTGGCTTTACACCCACGGCCGGCGGCGCGCGCTTCGATTCCACCTCCTCATGCCGCTGATTCGCGGAGAGATCCGAACTTCGGCGGGATCCTCTTGACGGCGAAGGACTGAGATGGAAGTGGATGCGGGCGCCAGGCGGGCGCGTCAGTCCAGCGTCAGCTCAGGCCGACTTCAGGAACGCATCGCAGCTGGCGCGCGCCGGCTCGCTGTCGGGAATCTTCACGCAGATCTCCTGCATGCGCGCGTGCAGCGTCTGCAGCACGTCGCCGTGCTGGCCGTTCGACGCCTGGTTCCAGGCTCGCAGCTCGCGATCCAGCCGTTCCAGCCGCACCCGCGCCCGGCGATAGATGCGATCCGGGCCGTCGAGCTCCGATAGCACCGCGGATCCGGCCTGCTCGATGCGCGAGCTGTCCGCGGGCGTCATGCGCAGCAGGCCGCTGACGTACAGCGAGCCCCACTGAAAACGCGTCGCCACACCCTGTGATTCGCGATAGGCCTGGTCCAGCAGGCTCACGGCCTCGTCCTTCTGGCCCAGCTTCTCAGCCACCTCGGCCAGGTCGGCCTCGTAGTAGTACGGCGTATTGGATCGGGCCACCTCCGCCTTCGCGATCTGGTAGGCCTTAGGATAATCGCCGATGTCCTCGAGGATGTTGAGCGCGGCGTTGACCAAGCCGGAGCGCACGTATGGATTCTGTTCCGCCTCGAGCGCGGCATCGATGCGCTGGTTCGCGTCGGCGACCGTGGCGGCGGGCAGCTTGAATTTCGGGCCTCCCAGTGCCTTGAGCGCGCGCAGCTTGGCGTCGATGAAGCCGAGCTGGTCGGCTTCGACGTAGCGCGCGTCGCTGGCCGCGGCATCCATCGTGGCGACATAGCTGTCGCGCAGCGCCGGTGCGAACTTCGCGCCGCGCGCGCTGACTGCCTTGAAGAAGTTGTCGTCGAGAATCTGCAGCGCATCGGCGCTGGCGACCGCGAGGCTGCGATCGGCAAGGATCGCGGCGACCTGGTCGGTCAGTGCCACCAGCTGTGCCGAGGCGCCCGCCGGCTCGGCCGCCGATTGGGCGGCAGGCTGGGCTGTCCACTTTGCGGCGGCAGCCTGGGCACCCGCCGGCGCGCTCGGCGCGTTAGCCACCGCATCCGCCTGGGCGTTGGCCACGTAATAGGCCGCGTAGATCGTGAGGCTGGCGCGCTCGAGCGCAAGGTTCGCCGGACACTGCGCCACCGCGGCGGCCAGCCGATCGGCGCGCTCGCCATAGTCCTTCGGCGGCAGCGTGTCGAGTTCCCATGAGTTATAGGCCAGCCGCCGGCAGTCATCGGCACTGAGCGGCCGGCCATCCGCCCCAGCCCGCAGCACCACCTCCACCGGCTGCACGTCCTCGAGCGCGGTGTCCAGCAGCGCGGCATATTGCGTCACATCGCGGCCGGCGCCGAGGCGCATGATCTCGTGCCGGTCAGGATCGAGCACGATCAGCGTCGGATAGCCCTGGATACCGAACTGCTCGCCCCACTTCTGCGCGCCGTCATCGTCGCCGTCGAGGTACACCGGCAGGAACAGGTGGCTCTTGGCGATGAAATCCGGCCGCGAGAACACCTTGGACTTCAGCGTAAGGCAGAACGGACACCACTCGGCGCCCCAGTACAGCAGCACCGGGCGGTTCTCGCGCTTGGCGACGATGAATGCACCCTGCAGGCTGCCGTCGAACCAGGCGATGTCGTGCGGCTCGTTGGCGTGCGTGGCGTGCTGGGCATGCGGCGGCTGCGACTTGGTGCAGCCGGCGAGCAGCAGAAGCAAACCAAAACACAACCGACGCGCGTCCATCAGCATCAGAGCCTCCATATCCGGCCCCTCCCCGTCAAGGTACTTTTACAACAGCGGCGCATGCGCCCTGCAGGCGTTAAGCAAATTTCATGCGTTGCTGGTTTCATGCGCCAGGGGCGCGGCGCCGGCGGACTACTTGCGCGGCGCCTTATCAGGCCGGCGTTTCGCGCCGCGGCTGGGCGCTGCCTGCAGCGGATCTTCCGGCCAGTGGTGCCTGGGATAGCGGCCGCGCATGTCCTTGCGCACCTGCAGATAGCTGCTGCGCCAGAAGCCGGCCAGGTCGCGCGTGATCTGCACCGGGCGCTGCGCCGGCGACAGCAGCTTCAAGGTCACCGCTATCGCGCCGTCGGCAATATGCGGGGTAACTGCCAGTCCGAACACTTCCTGCAGCCGCACCGAGATGCACGGCGCGCTGGCGTCACTATAGTCGATACGAATGCGCGAACCGCTCGGCACCGCCAGCTCGCGCGGTGCCAGCGCCTCGAGTGCGCGCAGCTGCGCGGCGCCAAGGCGGCCGCGCAACGCCTCGGCGAGCGGCAGGCGCGCCAGCTGCTCGCGGCGCGTAATGCCGGCCAGGTACGGCGCCAGCCACTGCTCAAGGCTCGCCATCAGCGCCGCGTCGTCGCTCGCCGGCCAGTCGGCCAGCTCTGGTCGCGCAAGCTTAGCTCCCTCGAGCGCGCGCACGAACTGCATGCGCGCCTGCAGCGCGCGGCTGTCCGTATCCCACGGCAGCGCCTCGACGCCGCATTGCCTGATGCCATCGATCATCGCCGCGACCGCGCGCGCATCATCGGCCGCCGGCTGCTGCGTATCCTCCAAAAGCAGCGCGTCCAGGCGCCGCACGTGCCGCGCCAGCACCGCGCCGGCGCGCGCATCCCAGCCAAAGCGCGCTTCGGTCACGATATGTTCTGCGAACAGCTGTTCGAGCAGCGCGCGTTGCAGTGGCGCGGCCAGATCGATCCGCGCCTCGCGCTCACGATCGTCGAGCTGCACGGCAACGATGAATTCCTCGCGCGCCAGCGACACGCTACCCGCGAACGCGGCGCCGCGCCCATTGGCCAGCAGGTAACGGCCGTCGCTGCCCTCGCGCCGCTGGCTGATGCGATCCGGATAGGCGAGCGCCAGCAGCGCACCGGCCAGCTGTCCCGGCGGCGGCTGTACCTTCGACAGCGGCTGGCCGCGCCCGGGCGCTGCGCGCGCCAGGGCACGCGCGGCGTCCTGCAGCACCCGCGCGCCGCGCTGCAGGCGCTCGAGCAACGCGCGATCGGCGCCGCCCGCACCGGCCGCACCGTGCAGCAACTCCAGCCGCGAACGGATATCCGGATCGCGCTCGCCGCGCGGCGCTCCCGGGGGCAGCAGGTCGCGCTCCGACAGCAGCGCTGCCAGCTGCGCCGCCGTCTCAGGCGCCTCCAGGCTGCGGGCGGCGAGCAGCATATGCGCCAGCCGCGGATGCACCGGCAGGCGCGCCATGTCGCGGCCGGCGCTCGTCAGCCGCCCCTGCGCGTTCAGCGCATCCAGCCGCATCAGCAACGCGCGCGCCTGCTGCAGCGCCGGCGCCGGCGGCGCATCCAGCCATTGCAGGCGCGCCGCGTCGTCGGCGCCCCAGCGCGCCAGCTCGAGCGCCAACGGTGCCAGATCCGCCTCCAGGATCTCGGGCGTGGTCTGCGCTGCCAGGCTCGCGTGCGCGCCTTCGCTCCATAGCCGGTAGCAGATTCCCGGCGCCACGCGCCCCGCCCTGCCGGCGCGCTGATCGCTGGCGGCGCGCGAGATGCGCGACAGGGTAAGCACGCTCATGCCGGTGGCCGGGTCAAAGTGCGAACGGCGCACCAGGCCTGCGTCCACGACCGCGGTCACGCCGGGAATCGTCAGGCTGGTCTCGGCGATGTTGGTGGCCAGCACCACCTTGCGACTGCCGGCGGCGGCCGGAGCGAGCACCGCGTCCTGCGCCGCCGCGGCCAGGTCGCCGTACAGCGGCCATAGCTGAACTTGCGCGGGTAATCCGGCTTCACGCAGCACGGCGTCGACACGCCGGATCTCGCCGGCGCCGGGCAGGAATACCAGCACATCGCCGGCGGACTCATCCAGCGCGCGGCGCACGGCCGCGGCGACCACGCGCGTCAGCGCCGCCGCGTCGTTCGCAGCCCCGCCGCTGCCCGACGCCGCCGGCAGCAGCGGCAGCGCGCGACCCAGGTAGCGCAGCTCCACCGGAAACGCGCGCCCCGGCACCGAGACCACCTCGGCGTCACCCAGCAGCGCCGCGACGCGCTCACCGTCGAGCGTGGCCGACATGATCAACACCCGAAACGAGGCGCCGAGCTCGCGCCGGGCATCGAGTGCGAACGCCAGACCAAGGTCGGCCGCGAGGCTGCGCTCGTGGTACTCGTCGAAGATCAGGCAGGCGACCTGCTCGAGCGCCGGGTCTTCCTGCAGCAGACGCGTCAGCACCCCCTCGGTGACCACTTCGATGCGCGTGGCGCGCGATACGCGGGTATCGAGCCGCATGCGATAGCCGACCGTGCCGCCGACGCGCTCGCCAAGCAGCGACGCCATGCGGGCGGCGACCGCCCGCGCCGCCAGCCGGCGTGGCTCGAGCATCAGGATCTTGCGGCCGTTAACCCAAGGCTGCTGCAGTAGCGCCAACGGCACCAGCGTGCTCTTGCCGGCGCCGGTGGGCGCCTGCAGCACCGCATCGCGGTGCCGGTCGAACGCCGCGTGCAACGCCAGCGCGAGCGGATGCTCGCGTAAGGCTCCGACCCCTGGGGTGTCATTTTGCAAACAGCTCCTTGACGCCACCGGAGATCAGCAGCGAGATATCGAACAGCACCCGCGGCAACGCCAGGCCGCCGGGCGAGGCCAGGTACTTCGATTCCCACACCGGATTGAATTTCGCCTTGTAGCGGCGCAGGCCGTCGAAGTTGTAGAAGTGCTCGCCGTAGCGGAACACGAAGTTCCCGACCCGGTGCCAGGCCGGCGCCAGCGGGTGGCGCTCCAGGCCCGCCAGCGGCGCCATGCCCAGGTTGAGCCAGCGATAGCCCTGGGCGCGGCCCCACAGCATCAACTCGACGACCAGGAAGTCCATCGCGCCGCGCGGGGCGTCGGCACCAAAGCGCATCAGGTCGACTGCGATCTCCTCGCCGGTACCGGCAACCCACAGGCTGGCAAACGCCACCAGCTCCTGGCCGCAGCGCACCACCGCGACCGGAAAATTGCTGATGTACTCACGCGAGAACGAGCCGACCGAGAAGCCCTTTTCCGCCACCGCCTTGTCCGCCAGCCAGGCGTCCGACACCGCCTGCAGCTTTGGCAGCAGCGCCGGCAGCTGCTGCGGCTGTAGCACCTCGAAGGTGGCGCCATCGCGTTCGGCGCGCCGCCGCTGGGTACGCAGCTCCGCGCGCGCACTGCCCTCGAGCGCGAAGTCGGCCAGCGACACGCGTGCCTCCTCGCCAAGTTTCATCACGGTGAGCCCCAGGTCGACATACAGCGGCAGCCGCTCGGCGCTCACCTGGTAGAACACGGCGCGGCCGGCGTGCCGGTCCGACAGTTCGCGGAAGCGCCACACCAGCTCTTCCTGCGCTTCGCGCTCGCCGATCGGGTCGCCCAGCGCAATCCAGCTGCGGCCGTTGATCTGGTACATCAGGAACGCGTCGCAGGCGTTGCTGAACAGCAGGCGCTTGTCGCCGCTCAACACCGCGTTGGCCAGCGCCTGAGAGCAGCCGCCGATGAGGCCGCGCGCGCGCGCCAGATCGTCGAGCGAGGCGGCGCCGGGTTCCGGGCGCGCCGGACGCAGCAGGTTCATCGCCAGGAACGCCGCGGCCAGCAACACCACCACCAGCGAGGCGCGCAGCATGCGCGGCGCATCGCCCTCGAAGGCGAAGGTCCACCACAGCGAGTGCGAGTAGTCGACATGCCGGTAGGCGAAGAAGCCGATCCACACCGCGGTCGAGATCACAATCGCCAGACTGACGATCCACGCCGGCGTGAAGCGCTGCGCCAGGATCTGCGCCGGGCGGTAGAAGGCGCGCCGGCCAAGCCATAGCACCAGCAGCACCAGACCCAGCAGCAGCGCCTGTTCGATCTCAAGACCGCGCAGCAGCGAAGTGATCATGCCGGCCACCAGCAGCCACACGGTCAGCTGGTAGGCGGCGGCCAGGCGCCGGAACAGCGCCCGCGCCAGGATCAGCAGCGCCAGGCCGATCACGCTGCCGGCCAGGTGCGACAGTTCCAGCACCACCAGCGGCAGGATGTCACCCAGCACCGACAGGCGCCGATCGATGCTCGGCGTCGCGCCCGATACCAGCAGCAGGAAGCCGGCCAGGAACACCAGCGCCCCGGACACCTGCGGCACGATCGGCGCGATGTAGGCGGCCGCCAGCTGCTCGATGCGCGCCAGTGCCGGGCGCTGCATGCGAAACTCCTGGCCGCCGAACAGCAGCGCCGCCACCAACAGCGGCAACACGTAATAAATCGCCCGCCATGCGAGCAGCGATCCGAGCAGCTGGTCGGCCGGCACGCTCGGCAGCGCCAGCACGATCAGCGCTTCGAATACGCCCAGGCCGCCGGGGACGTGACTGATCACGCCGGCAATCACCGCGGTCGAATAGGCGCCCGCAAACGCCAGCAGCGTCACGCCATGTCCGGGCGGCAGCAGCACCCACAGCACCAGCGCCGACAGCGCCAGGTCCACGATCGCCAGCGCGATCTGCGGCAGCGCCACCGACGGCGCCGGCGCACGCAGCGCCCAGCCGCCCAGCTCGATCCGCCGCGGCCCCGCCAGCGACCACAGTGCGTAGGCTGCGATCAGCGCCAGCAGCAGCACGCCGAGCGCCTGCACGATATGGTGGCTCATGTGCGGCGGCGTCACTCCCTGGTGCGGCGCGAACACGAATGACACGCCGGCAAGCGCCGCCAGTCCGATTGCCGTGGTCACCGCACAGAAGCCGGCGACCGTCGCCACGTCGGCGGCGTTCAGTCCGGCGCTGGAATACAGCCGGTAGCGCACCGCGCCGCCGGTAAACGCCGCGATGCCGAAGTTATGGCCGAACGAGTAGGCGATGAAGGCGGTGAACAGGGTCCTGCCATAGGCCATCGGCTTGCCCAGGTAGCGCAGCGCCAGCACGTCGTAGAAGCCCAGCAGCCAGTAGCTGGCGGCGGTGTACAACGCCGCGGCGCCGATGCTGGCCGCGGGAATCGAGCGCAGGTGTGCCAGCACGTTCGCAAAGCGAAACTGCGCCAGCTGGCGGTGCAGCGCGAAGGCCACGCCAGCGAACACCAGCAGCGTCACCACTGGTAGCAGCCAGCGCCGCCACAGTTCCTGCAATTCCGGTCCCGCCGGCGCCTTGTCCATCGGGCTGCGAGCTAGCGATTGCCGTCAGCGACCGCGCGGCCGCCGATGGCAATCGCCGCCATGCACCAGCCGATGATCAGCGCCAGCCCGCCGATCGGCGTCAGCACCCCGATCATGCGCGGCGCCCCGGCGAGCAGGAGGTACAGGCTGCCGCTGAACAGCAGCACGCCGGCGAACAGCAGCCAGCCAGCGACGCGCAGTGCCGGCCGCGGCAGCCGATCGAGCAGCACACCGAGCGCCATCAGACCGAGCGCATGGAAGAATTGATACTGCAGCGCAGTCTGCAGTACCTGGTAGCGATCCGCGCTTAAGCGGGCTTTGAGCGCATGCGCACCGACAGCACCGATCAGCGTCGCGAGCGCCAACAGCAGCGCCGCAA
>Ga0302324_100009310_pt1 | contig 20572 bp, 16 predicted proteins | sample Palsa_T0_1_FD_201949 | JGI IMG/M metagenome (GOLD analysis project Ga0302324, IMG submission 201949) | Peat permafrost microbial communities from Stordalen Mire near Abisko, Sweden - Palsa_T0_1 | ecosystem: Environmental > Terrestrial > Soil > Palsa > Peat permafrost | place: Sweden: Abisko...
AGGCGAATGTCCTGGCTGCGGATGCTTGATGGTCGCGAGGTGCGGAGAAGTCCGGATTCGCCACTGGGCTCATAAGCAGAGTAGCGTTTGCGATCCGTGGTGGGAGAACGAAACGGAATGGCATCGCGCCTGGAAAGACCAGTTTCCTACCGATTGGCAAGAGATTGTCCAGCATGCCGAGACCGGTGAACGTCATATTGCAGATGTGAAGACCCCTCGTGGTTGGGTGATTGAGTTCCAGCACTCATACCTCAAACCGGAAGAGCGTCGATCGCGAGATGTGTTTTATCCAAAGTTGATTTGGGTTGTGGACGGAACCAGACGCAAAAGAGACATCGAGCAGGTTGGAAATGCCTGGCGAGACGGCATACCAGTTGGTGGGAATCCAAACTTGCGGAAGACGTTTGCCGATAGCTGCCTTTTGCTACGGGAATGGGCAGACAGCCCTGCACCTATATTGTTCGATCTCGGTCAAGCGCAAGTCCTGTGGTGGGTGCTTGCTAGGGGCGTCAATGGATCGGCGTATTTGGCGCCGTACTCGCGTGCAAAATTCATTGAGAGTCATTGTGGCGGGGGAGAAGAAATAGCTGCAAGAGAGTTCGACGAGTTCGTCTCCGACGTCCCCAAACTTGTTGCTGACTACGAGGCAGCGACCGCCACGCAACGTATCCAAGGCAGTCAGCGATACCCGATCCTCAGGAACCGGTCTCGCAGGCGCTTTTAGCCCTCGACTCGAAAGGCGGAATGTCATGCCGGCCCCTTATGTGGACTGTGCGCTCTGCGACGCATGATAAGGCTTCGCCTATCGCCAGTGGCGTTGTGAATAGAGTGTGGCTTTGTCTCACTTGATTTGTCCTAGCCGCCGCAGCAGTGGTGTGATGGTGAGTCCTTGGGCGAACACGGAGAAGGCCACGACGGCAAAGGTGATGACCACAATGACATCGCGCCGGGGCAGATCCTCCGGTAACGACAAGGCCAACGCGAGCGCCAATGCGCCCCGCAGTCCGCCCCAGAAAAGCACGTGTTGATGCCGACGATCGACCTTGAGTCGGCTTCGAGCGAACAAGGCACACAGAGGATAAATGGCGACTGCCCGGCCCAGCGTCACTAGCAAGATGGCAACCAACACCGGCGTCCAGAGCCCTTTGAAATGCTGCTGTGCCTCTTGGGCGCCAATCAGCAAAAAGATCAGGGAATTGGCTACGAACGCGACGTACTCCCAGAAGGGCCCTAACGCATGGCGTCCGGCGGCGGAAATAGAACCCGATGCGCGGAAATTGCCGACGACCAGGCCCGCCGTCAGGGCCGCGAGGACGCCCGAGCAGTGGTAGTGCTCTGCGACAAAGAAGGAGCCATAGGCGGCCAACGTGGTGAAGGTGATTTCCACCAAGTAATCGGGTGTGCGCCCCGCCAGCACCATAAAAACGTAAGCAATCGTCCCGCCGATTAGCACCCCGCCGATGATCGTGACAAACAGCGCCCCGCTGATCGAAAGAACCGTCTCATGGCCACCGGCAAGTATGCCAAGTGCGGCCACGAACGCGACGGCAGCGGTTCCGTCGTTTAACAGACTCTCCGATTCGATCAGCATCCGCAGGCGTCCATGGACTTTGGATTCCTTGAATGTCGCAATGACCGAGACCGGATCGGTGGCGGCGATCAGCACTCCAAAGAGGATTGCGCTGCCCCAATCCCAAGTCAATGCGTAGTGCATCCCGAGCGCGGTGACGGCGGCAGCGAGCACAACACCCACCGTGGCGAGCAGCGTAACGACAGGCAACTCTTTCTTAAATTCTCGCCAGTGGATGAACAGCGCCGCCTCGAACACCAAAGGCGGCAAAAAGACTGAAAATATCAGGTCGCGGGATAGGTGCCATTTGATGTACACGTGCGAGAAGTAGAGCGCCATGCCGGCGAGCACCAACCCGACGGTGTAGGGCAGGTGCAGGCGGCGCGTCAGCATAGCGACCACCGCCGACACGAATAGGAGGAAACCTAATTGAGATAGGTCTGAAGTCAGCACGTGCAGAATCCCTAGCTGGCGGCCCGACCAGCACAAGATTCCTGTCACACCGTCAAGCGCAACACCCTGTACTCATGGTACGCGTAAATCGACTGGGACGCCAAAGAAAGCCCCCATGGGTGACTGCGTAAGGGGGTAGGGCATCGCTTACACGGACGTTGGCGCCCGTGTTCCGAGTTCGCCATATTCGACCGGCGTTTTGATGTAAAACAAGCGTGCCTCGGTGACTTTGATCTTCTCGAACAGCGCCGCGGCCTGTTGCTCCGTGACGGCCATCATGATCTCGATGGGCTGATCCACCAGCTCAAAGAATTTGGCCGAGTGGCGTCGCCCATCACTCCCAAAGCTCTCAACACCTGCGAACGTGGTGGTGCCGGTGCAGCCAAGCTCTCTCGCCAGGTGAATGAGCCATTCGGAGGCCGGCTTGCCTTCGATACGCTGGTTCAGTTCGGTGATGAAACTGAGTTGAAAGCCATTCATGGTGTACTCCTAGAAGACACTGCGAATGAGGCGAACTGTGCTAACGCCGAACAACGTCATGACGACGCTGCCGGTGACATGGACTGCGATGGTCGATACGGCCCAAAGACTGCGCCCCTCGAGAAGTGCTGTCACTACTTCCGCCGAGAAGGTCGAAAAGGTGGTTAGCCCTCCCAGAAACCCTGTGACGGTCAGCAGTCTCCACTCCGGAGCGAGCGCCTGATTGGCAAGAAATACGGCCATCGCGATTCCGATCAGGTAGCCACCCAGGATATTGGCGGCGAGTGTTCCCGGCGGAAGCTGCGGAAACAAAGCATTCAACCGAGTGGCAAGGTACCATCGGAGCAGCGCGCCGAGCGCCGCGCCCAAGGCAATTGCGCAGATAGAAAGGGTCATCGTTTTTCCTGCATGAGATCGGGCTGCCGCAGGCGATGCGCTCGTTGCGCTATCGTCTCCGGGACTAAGCTCTCCAGAGGGCGGTCGTGGGCTAATTTTCATCGCGGTGGCGGCGCTTTAATGCGATTCAACACGGTCACCAGTAATTGGTCCCAGGCCCACAACGTTAAGAACAGCATGAATAGAACCAGCTGTGGATGGTGCTCTCCCGCATCAAAGGCCACTCGAAGCTAACGCAATGGCCAATACAACAACGCATTGAGCAACGTCAGGACAACAAATGCGCGAGTCCAGGTGTCGCAGAAATGACGGATGTCCGGCAGATTTCAGCGGGGAGCTTGAGGGATTTTTCATGCGCGCCTACCTCCCCGTTTGGGTCGTGGTAGGCATCATCAGCCGTCGGCGGCGGTTTGGTTCGGAGGCATGCCATCTCCGATGCCTAGGACTATACGAACCACACCCACAATTCGCAAGCGAAACTGGTAGCGGCCATGCCAACTTTGCTCAATTAGTAGGCAGCTACACAGTCGACTTCAGCTCGTGCAAATAGGGGCTTTCAAGAGGCAGAGGTTACTGCGAATGATAAGTCGGGCTTTGCGGGATGATCAAAACCACTTTGCACTGCAATGTATTGTGCATGTCGGTCTGCTTTGGGTGAAAGCAATTGATACAAATGGCCGTCGCATCAGTGTCCTACCGTACGGACGCCGGGCAGCTGCGTGTGTATTGTTATTGCGGTCAGTCTGCGGCTAGCTGAATCAAAGCACGGCCGTTCCAAACATCGGTTCTCATGGCTCTGCGCTTGACCGGTGGTCTTTTCCAAAAAGGATCCTAATTATGAATGAAGCCACTTCGGTTACGTCCGGCAATCTCATTGCCGCCAACAAGGTAGACGGCACGGGCGTCTACAATTTTGCGGGTGATAAACTCGGCACCGTCGAAGACATTATGATCGACAAAATTAGCGGCCGAGCAATCTACGCGGTCATGTCATTCGGGGGATTTCTAGGCATGGGTGAGAAGCATCATCCACTGCCGTGGGCCACCCTCAAGTACGACACGCAGAAGGGCGGCTATATGATCAATATGGATAAGAAGCTGCTGCAGGATGCACCCAACTACGATAGCAATGCGGTATTCGAATGGACGCCTGAATACGGCCGCAGAGTCGACAGTTATTACAAAACACCTAGCTATTGGAATTAGCTTGCTGTAGCGGCTTGGATTCGGCCGCGGTTCATCGATGATTAGGGGCCGGGACCAGAGCCAAGCTGGTTCCCGGCTCTATTCGACGGGCCAACTGGCGAGAGTGAGCCAAACCATCAGGAAGGTGCGTATTTGTATGCCGGCGCACCCATGCTGTGAGGCAGTCCGCTCGCGATGGAGTTGAGTGCCGAAACGGCGCTGATAAGTGAAGCCGAACTACGCACAGTCGTGGCTCTAGATTTCGTGTGACGGAACCGCAGCTGCGGTGCAAGTGCCGAGCACAAATCGCCTCGTTCGAGCAATTTCGCGCACTCGGAGGGTTAGGCGGCCCCTTCCCACCACGGCGCGGGAACCGACATTTCTGTTTTCGCGGACCGCGAGCGTGACAAGGTAAATTCACATGGCTGCTACGACACCCTTACCGTTGGCCAACTCGACACCCGCCAAGTCTCCGCCGGCATCTATCTCTTCGCAGAGCGGTTTATCAAGCGATGAGGCGCGTCAGCGACTGGCGAAAGTCGGCCCCAACGCGATGCCAGATACGGCCGAGCACCCTCTGCGCAGGGCGATCGGCAAGTTCTGGGCGCCGGTGCCTTGGATGCTCGAAGCGGCCATCATTCTTGAAGCGGCACTCGGCCATTACGTGGAGGCGGCCATTGTTGCCGCGCTGCTGGTGTTCAATGCGGTTCTTGGGTTGTTTCAGGAAAGCCGCGCGCAGGCAACGCTCACCGCCCTTAAGTCGCGGCTCGCCATGAATGCGTCCGTCGAGCGGGATGGGCGTTGGAAAACAGTTCCCGCCACCGAACTCGTCCCAGGCGATATGGTGAAGCTCACACTCGGCGGAGTCGTTGCCGCGGATGTCAAGATTACAGGCGGGGAGGTTCAACTCGACCAATCCATGCTGACCGGCGAATCAGTCCCGATCGAAGCGGGCACAGGCATTGCGACATTTGCCGGCGCTCTGGTGCGTCGGGGAGAGGCGACCGCGGAAGTGACCGCGACGGGGCCGCGCACCAAGTTCGGACGAACCGCAGAACTCGTGCGAACGGCGCATGTCGTGAGTTCTCAGCAGAAGGCGGTGCTGCGCGTGGTACGGAATTTGGCCGCCTTCAACGGCCTCGTCATCCTGATGCTGATCGGATACGCCTACTTTCTCAAAATGCCCTTCGCCGAGATCATTCCGCTCGTCTTGACGGCGATTCTGGCGTCTATCCCGGTGGCACTGCCCGCCACCTTTACCCTGGCCGCCTCGCTTGGTGCACGTTCTTTGGCAAAGAGGGGCGTTCTTCCGACGCGCTTGTCCGCTGTCGATGAGGCCGGAACGACGGACGTATTGTGCGCCGACAAGACTGGCACGCTGACCCAGAACGCGTTGACAGTGACCGGTGTCAATCCCATGCCCGGATTCGATGAGCCGCACGTGCTCGCGCTCGCCGCGCTGGCGAGCTCCGAGGGCGGCCAGGACCCGGTCGATGGGGCGATACGGGCCGCGGCGGCGGCAAAGTCGGTGTCGGACGCGCCTAAGCTCGTGAACTATGTGCCGTTCGACCCGGCGAAAAAGATGTCCGAAGCAAGCGCCACGGATTCCAGCGGCGCTCAGATACGGATTGTGAAGGGGGCTTTTGCTGTGGTCATCGGCCTCACTCAGCCCTCACCGGCGAGTGCGGCAGCCGCCAAAGAACTCGAGAGCAAGGGATATCGTGTCCTCGCGGTGGCCGCAGGGCCGCCGGCGGCGCTCAAGCTGCTAGGGCTCATTGCTTTAAGTGATCCTCCGCGTTCGGACTCTGCCGAGCTCATCACCGAGTTGCACGGGTTGGGTGTCGTAGTGGTCATGGTCACGGGGGATGCGCCGGCAACCGCGGGCATCGTCGCACATGAAGTCGGACTCGACGGTGCCGTCTGTCCGCCCGGGCCGATTCCCGAGGGCGTTCGTCCCGAGCAGTTCACCGTGTTTGCCGGCGTGTTACCGGAGGATAAATACACGCTGGTTAAAGCCTTTCAGACGGCAGGACACACGGTGGGCATGTGCGGCGACGGCACCAATGACGCACCGGCCTTAAGGCAAGCGCAGATTGGCATTGCGGTCTCGACGGCGACTGATGTCGCCAAATCGGCCGCCGGCGTCGTGCTCACCGAGGCCGGGCTCGTCGGTATCGTCGCGGCGGTCAAGGAAGGGCGAATCACCTTTCAGCGCATCCTCACCTACACCTTGAACGCCATCATCAAAAAAGTGGTGACGGTGCTATTCCTAGTCGTGGGTCTGCTGATGACAGGGGAGGCCATCCTGACCCCCATGCTGATGGTCATTGTGATGATTACCGGGGATTTCCTCTCCATGTCCTTGACGACGGACAGTGTGCGTCCCTCGCAAAAGCCCAATGCCTGGAGCATTGGTAAGCTCACCGTAGCCGGCGTCATTTTGGGCATTTGCCTGCTCGGCTTTTGCACGGCCGTCTTAGCCGTGGGCAAATTCATCTTGCATCTGGAAAACGGCGCGCTGCCAACAGTGGCCTTTCTCGTACTCGTCTTTGGTAGCCAAGGAACCATTTACGCCATTCGGGAACGGCGGCACCTATGGAATTCGAGGCCGAGTCTCTTGCTTGCAGCGTCCTCTCTCGTCGATATCGCAATTGCCTCGACTTTGGCCGTGGTGGGCATTGCGATGGCACCGATACCGGCCGTGGTCATCGCCGGTTTGCTCGGCGCAACGGTCCTGTTCGCATTCGTTCTGGATCTCATTAAGGTTCCCGTCTTTGCCCACCTCGGCATTGCCGACAACGCGGCGACCACCGACACCGTACCCCGAGCGAAGAGCAAGCCAAACCCCAAGACGCCAATCACCGCGGAGCACCCGACGGTATCCGATGCAAAGCCCGCGGCGGCAGCTCAGATCCAGTCCGACAGCAAGCCAGAAGATTCAGCCAAGACGCAGGACAACCCGGACGCCAAAAAAGAAATTGCGCCGGTCACTAAGGCGGACGCCTCACATGAGAAAGCGCCTGACGCGGCGGCTGCCATGTCGAGCGATCCCACACCGCAGATGGTGAAACGAGTTCATCAACTCTACGAGGTCCTAGGGCGCGAAGACGTTCAAGCCGTGCAAAATTGGGACAAGGCGCATGAGAAAGTGCCTGCGGAAAACGAGTGAGCGCCGACATTCGTACGCGCCCCGCTATGACGAATCGACCCTCGCAGCCGGGCTTCAATGGTGACGGCTTGAACATGGTTTCCGCCAGGCCAGAAAAATCATCGTCTGCATTCCCCATCGAATTGGGCGCACCCATTTTTATTGGCTCACGTTGACGCCGCCACGCGTCACCGTCGTCCTCGGGCGAAAGTACACGCCCTAACAACCGGAAACACTGAACCATGACAACCCCTACCTTGACCGCCGACATGCTCCGCAAGATCAATGCCTACTGGCGCGCCGCCAACTATGTCGCCGTCGGGCAAATTTATCTCTATGACAATCCTTTGCTAAAGAGGCCACTCGCGATTTCCGATGTCAAACCTCTGGTGGTCAGTCACTGGGGTACAACGCCGGGGCAAAACTTCATCTACGTGCACTTGAATCGAGTCATCAAGAAGTTTGATCTCAACATGTTCTATATCGCAGGTCCCGGGCACGGCGGCCCAGCGATCGTCGGCAACGTATATCTGGAGGGTACGTGGAGCGAGGTGTACCCCAACGTCACTCAAGATGAAGCGGGACTCAAAGAGCTATTCAAACAGTTCTCATTTCCCGGCGGAATTTCCAGTCACGTCGCACCGACCACTCCGGGTTCCATCCACGAGGGCGGCGAATTAGGCTATTCCTTGAGCCACGCCTTCGGGGCGGCTTTTGACAATCCAGGGCTGATCGTCGCCTGTGTGATCGGCGATGGCGAGGCGGAAACCGGGCCGTTGGCGACTGCCTGGCAGTCGAACAAATTCTTAGATCCCGTTACCGATGGCGCGGTTCTGCCGATCCTGCACTTGAACGGCTACAAGATCAGCAATCCCACCGTGCTTGCCCGGGTCGAGCCGGATGAGTTGGAGCAATTCTTGCGCGGCTGCGGGTGGGCACCGCTGTTCGTCGAGGGCGATGACCCGGAAACCATGCATGAGCTCATGGCGAGCGCGATGGAATCGGCGATCGACGATATCCGCCGCATGCAGAGCGCCGCACGGAATCAGAAAACCCCCACCCGTCCTCGCTGGCCAATGATCGTATTGAGATCGCCTAAAGGATGGACTGGCCCCAAGGTCGTCGATGGTCTGCAGATCGAGGGGACGTTCCGCGCGCACCAAGTGCCTATGCTGGTGGACCCGGACCATCTCGATCACGTACCGCTGCTCGAGCGCTGGATGAAAAGCTACAAGCCGGAGGAATTATTCGATGCGAATGGTCGCCTCATCGCGGAGTTGGCAGAACTCGCTCCGAAAGGCGGTCGACGAATGGGGGCGAATCGACACGCCAACGGAGGCCTGCTCCTGCACGATCTCAAAATGCCGGATTTTCACGAGCATGCAGTCGAGGTAAGCACGCCGGGCGCCACGGAGGCCTGCGATACCCAAGTGCTCGGCAAGTTCTTGCGCGACGTATCGAAGCTCAATCAGCGCGACCGCAACTTTCGCATTTTCGGGCCCGATGAAACCCTCTCGAACCTGTTGGGCGCGGTGTTTGAAGTCACCAACCGGCAATGGGATGCCACCACCGTCCAAAACGATGAGTCTCTGGCGCCCTCGGGACAAGTGCTCGATTCCATGTTGAGCGAACACCAATGCGAAGGGTGGCTCGAAGGCTACCTCTTGACCGGACGACACGGGCTATTCAATAGCTATGAGGCCTTCATCCGGATCGTCGACTCGATGTTCAGCCAGCACGCCAAGTGGCTCAAAGTCTGTTTGGAACTGCCGTGGCGGCGCCCAATATCATCGCTCAACTATCTGCTCGCCTCCCACGTGTGGCAGCAGGATCACAACGGCTTCACGCATCAAGACCCCGGCTTTCTCGATCACGTCATCAACAAAAAGGCGGATGTGGTTCGCGTGTACCTGCCGCCCGATGCGAACTGTCTGCTATCGGTTTTCGATCATTGCCTGCGAAGCCGCAACTACGTCAACGTGGTGGTGGCTGGGAAACACGCGCTCCCGCAGTGGCTGACCATGGACGCTGCGGTCATCCATTGCACGGAAGGCATTGGTATTTGGCAGTGGGCGAGCAACGATCAAGGCAGTGGGCCGGATGTGGTCATGGCTTGCTGCGGAGACACGCCGACGCTCGAGGTGCTGGCTGCCGTCTCGATCCTGCGGGAGCATCTGCCGGCGCTTAAGATACGCGTGATTAACATCGTGGATCTCATGAAGCTGCAATCAAGTTCGGAGCACCCGCACGGGCTGAGTGACCGAGATTATGACTCGCTCTTCACAAAAGACAAACACATCATCTTTGGCTTTCATGGTTATCCGTGGCTCGTGCACCGACTCACGTATCGCCGTGCCAACAGCAATTTGCATGTCCGAGGATATAAAGAAGAAGGGACGATCACCACGCCCTTCGACATGCGAGTACAGAATGACCTTGACCGATTTCATTTAGTCATTGATGTCATCGATCGGGTGCCGGGGTTGGGTGCCCCGGGGGCTTACTTGAAACAGACGCTTCAGGACAAGCTCATCGAGCACAAGCATTACATCAACAAGCATGGCCAAGACATGCCGGAGATTCGCATGTGGAAATGGAGTCAGGGGAATATTCCACAAAAGGTGACTGTGGCGGCGAAAGCCCCCGTTGCAACCAATCAACGACGATGAGCACCGCCCGACTCGGAATGCCAGTTAGCAAACATGGGCAGCGCCCCGCCCCTATCCGGTAAATCGAGATCAAATCCATGGAGACGCGTTATCGATGTTTGCCTCGCAGTCGAAGCGCGTTGGTGATGACGGAGACGGAGCTTAAGCTCATGGCGAGCGCTGCGATCATCGGTGAGAGGAGCCATCCGGTCAAGGGATATAGCACCCCCGCCGCCAAGGGTATGCCGAGCGAGTTGTAAAGAAACGCAAACCCCAAGTTTTGTTTCATGTTGGCGACGGTCTCATTGGAAATGAGGCGCGCCTGCACAATGCCGCGAAGATCCCCCTTCACGAGGGTGACTTGGGCGCTGTTTATGGCCACATCCGTGCCTGTGCCCATGGCGACACCCACATCGGCTTTTGCGAGCGCCGGGGCATCGTTGATGCCATCGCCGGCCATGGCAACAATGCGCCCCTCATGCTGCAGCTTATCGACGAGTGCGAGCTTATCCGCCGGTTTGACCTCTCCGTAAACTTCATCGATGCCAAGCTTCGCGGCAACCGACTTCGCGGTCGTCAGACCATCGCCGCTCGCCATGATCACGCGTATTCCAGAGGCTTTCAAAGCAGCCAAGGCTTCGACGGTATTCGCCTTGATCGGATCGGATACTGAGAGAAGTCCGGCCAGCTTGCCATCAGCACTTAAGTATATGACGCTCGCGCCGTCCGCGCGCAGTTGCTCGGCCTGCGATTTCAACTCGTCGACAGATACACCGACTTGCGCCATCAAGGCGGTGTTACCCACTTCGATCTGTCGATTGCCGAGGCTGCCTCGGACACCGGCGCCGGCGATTGATTCAAAGCCAGCGGCCTTTTCTAGCTCGAGTTTGCGCTCACGCGCGGCCGACACTATCGCCTCGGCGAGTGGATGCTCGCTGCCCTGATCAAGACTCGCCGCCCATCGCAGCACCTCATCCTCCGTGTACCCCGCTGTAGCAATGCTCCGGTCGAACCGGGGCTTGCCCTCGGTGAGCGTTCCTGTCTTATCCACAATGAGCGTGTCGACTTTGCGGAAATTCTCGATTGCCGCGGCATCCCGAAACAGCACACCCTGAGTAGCCGCCTTGCCGCTTGCGACCATGATCGACATGGGTGTAGCAAGTCCTAAAGCACAGGGACAGGCGATAATGAGCACGCATACCGCATTGATGAGCCCATAGGCCCAACCGGGGGATGGCCCAAAAAAGCCCCAGCCAAGCAAGGTAAGCATCGCGACGCTGACCACCGCCAGCACAAAGAATTTGGCGACGTGGTCCGCCATTCGCTGCATGGGAGCTTTGGAGCGCTGCGCCTGTGTCACCATTTGCACGATGCTCGACAACACGGTCTGCGAGCCTACGCGCTCTGCGCGCATCACCAGAGCTCCTGAGGTGTTGAGCGTCGCGCCAATCAATTTGTCGCCGGCGCGCTTCATGACCGGCAGCGGTTCGCCAGTCAGCATGGATTCATTCACTGCGCTACCGCCTTCGAGTACGAGCCCATCGACGGGGATCTTTTCGCCCGGCCGCACGCGGAGCGTATCGCCGACGTGGACATCGCCGAGCGGCACATCTACTTCGGTTTGATCCGCATTGATCCGGCGAGCGGTCTTGGGGGCCAAACCCAAGAGCGATTTGATCGCAGCGGAAGTTTGCGAGCGCGCATTCAGTTCCAAGAGCTGGCCGAGCAAAGTCAGGGAAATAATCACTACAGCGGCCTCGAAATAGACAGGTACCCGACCCATCACGATGAAAGAGGCTGGGAACACGCCCGGGGCAAGCGTCGCAATGAGGCTGTAGAGAAAGGCGGCCGACGTACCCAACCCAATGAGGGTCCACATATTAGGACTACGATGAATTACCGATTGCACGGCACGTACGAAAAACGGCTTTCCGGCCCAGAGCACGGTCGGCAAACTCAGGGCGAATTCCACCCAGGTTTCCATCGCCGTGTTGGGCCAGCGGATTCGATGGCCTAGCATGGCGAGAACCGCGACAATGACGGTCAGCGGCAAGGTCCAAAAGAATCGGCGGCGGAAATCTTTGAGTTCGGCGGTTTCGTCCGGGTCGAGAGTTGGCGTCTCGGGCTCAAGCGTCATGCCGCAGATCGGACAAGTCCCCGGACCGACCTGGCGTATCTGCGGATGCATGGGACAGGTGTAAATGGTGCCTGTCACTACAGTTTTCAGGGCCGGGACAGGGGGTTTTTGGACGCTGCCCGGGGCAATTGAATACTTTGCAGGGTTCGCGAGAAACTTGCTCTTACAACCGGCACTGCAGAAATAAACGGCGGTGCCCTCGCGTAGCGCCATGTGGGGCGACCGGGACGTGACCGACATCCCGCAGACGGGATCTTTCAGCGGTGAAACATCGGTTCCTCCTGGTTTTCTTCCCGATGGTACCTCCCGTGGCGTCGTGTCCGTAGGGTCTTTGACGATGTCTAAACTCATCAGTTTTCTCTTTCCCGGCAGGGGGGCACGCCGGGCAACGACGATGTTCCTACCACCTCACCAGTTTTGTCAGCCGCAACACCCACCCTTGGATTGCATAGTCCCATCCACGCCATACCCGGCATTGGTCACTGCTGATCTGAGCTGCTCGAGTGATGTTAGCCGCTCATTGAAGCGCACCGTCGCGTCCCCATCCGCAAGCGAGACTTTCACATCATCAACCCCGGAAAGCGCATTGAGAGCTCGGGACACCTTGCTCGTGCAGCCGCCGCACGTCATTCCAGTCACCATCAGGTGTTCAGTGTGCATAGAATCTCCCTACATGTGATCATCCCCAATTCAGGGACGCTTCGCGAACTCGTCAGCGCTGATTTTTAGCGAGGAAACGCACGATGGACACTAAGCGCAATTCTAAACGTTGTCGGTGCGCTGGCGTACGTTGATCGCTTGCACGGCCACCCTTGGCAGCACGGCCGAGTAACCGTTGCGAGCCTACACTCCGGGGTGCTTACGTTCGGCCACGCGCATAGCGGTCTTGTGTCCCAGCGAACAGACGCGTCAGCAGCCATTTCGTACATTGGCGTTTCAATATCCGCTGAGTCGATAATAGGAGTTCGCTTAAATGTTACGCAGCGTACAGAGCTTAGAAGGGTTCTCGATAGGCGCCACCGATGGACTGATTGGTAAGGTCAAGGATTTTTATTTCGACGACCAGGCCTGGGTCATCCGCTACGCCATCGTCAATACGAAATCGTGGCTGGGTCGCGACGTATTGATTTCGCCTCGCTCGATCGGTGAAGCGGATTGTGCGCTGCAAGTGCTTCCGGCGACGATCACCAAGGAGCAGGTGAAGCACAGCCCTGCGATCGACACTGACAAGCCGGTATCACGTCAATATGAAACGGGCTATATGGGTTATTACGGGTATCCTTACTATTGGGGCGGCGCCGGCCTTTGGGGCGAGCGAAACTATCCCGGCACACTGCTGACCGGTATGGGTCCCAGCGTCTATCGCGGCTACCTTCGAGCGCCGGAGGCTAACCCCAACGCGGACCCGCATTTGCGAAGCTGCAATGCGGTGAAGGGGTATCATATTCACGCCCGCGACGGCGAACTCGGGCATGTGCAGGGGTATTTGGTGGATGATTACCTTTGGTCCGTCCGCTATCTAGTCGTGAACACCAGCAACTGGTGGCTCGGACACCAGGTCCTAGTCTCTCCCGAATGGATTCAGGATGTGAACTGGGCGGAAGCGACGGTCAACATCGATCTGGATCGACAAGCCATCAAAGAGGCACCTGTGTACGAGGAAGGGGCTCTTGTCGATCGAGATACCGAGTTAGGCATTTACAATCACTACGGCCGCAGTGCGTATTGGCAGAACAACCAAGAGCGCGCGGTCGCGTAAGGCGGCGCGGCGCGTCGTCAGGCCCACCCCGCACCCTAAGGTCACCTGACCAAGGCTTGCTGCGAGGTTTGCGCCGATACTGCCGTCTGGCCGGTAGCGGCGAACATCCACCCGGCGGCGGCAATCAGAATCACGTAAATAAGTACTAGCGACAACTCAGAGGATCCAATGCGTCTGATACCGACGTGAAGTCGCTCAAGAAGATTTCCAGGCGATTCGGGAATGGATCGCGGGTCCGGCAAGAGAGGCATTAATCTCTCCACGAGCGCTGTGCGATCGGCTGACGACGGATCGCCAGGAAGATCCTTGAGCCGTGACGTCATCCGTTGGATCGCAGTATCGCGCGGCAGACTGCTTAGGTCCGCTGCTTCCTGCCACGGATCGACATTCTGTCTCGCGAGCGCTGAAAGTAGCGTGAGCACCATGCCGTTTTTATCATCGCCGACAGTCGCATAGAGAAATTCACGATAGGCGGATAGAGGTAAAGATGCGGAAGCGGTGATTTGAAACCTCCATCAAAAGCTGCCATCGACGCGCGAGTCAACTAGCATCATGTATACACGCCACTATGAATTTATTCGGTACGCTACCACACAATATTGGCAGCGCTCTGGAATGAAAACAATGGAGGGATCAGCCGCTCATCGACTTATGTCAGAACCAATTCTTAGTAGGCAAGGCAAGGTTGGAGGGAAAACTGGACGCATCATTACAATCACGGATGGGATGGCAGAGTTATTTCGGCATTTAGCGATAAGCACCGACATTTGTGTATAGCCGCTCGGACAATATCGAGGCCTTTTGGCCAAAGCACCTAACTAATGGATCTCGCGCAGCACTCAGCAGGTGCGCCGCGATTCCTTAGGGGTGCGAATGCGTCACACCGCCCGCGTGCTCGTGAGTGTGATCGTGAGGCGTGAATTGTGGGAAGCGCTGCTCAATCCGACCGAATCTCCAAACGGCGACAGAAAGGCCCCAAGCCAGCAGAAACACTGCGACGATCAGATATCCAGAGATGCCGAAATCAAGACCTGCGATGAAGTTGTAAGTACGGCCGTGCAGATCGAGCATGTTTATGAGCACCTGCAGCAATTCAATCGAACCAATTAGAAGTGCCACAGCGACGGAAAGGCCGGTCATCGCGAGATTGTAGAAAATCTTACGCAACGGATTCAAGAGCGCCCAGTTGTAGGCCTTGGACATCAGGATGCCGTCGGTCGTGTCCATCACCGTCATGCCGGCTGCAAATAAAATGGGTAGACAGATAACCGCCGGAAAAGGCATGTTGCCTGCAGACGCGCCGGCCGTCATAGCCAGCAATCCCACTTCGGAAGCCGTATCAAAGCCCAGTCCAAACAAAACGCCTAACGGGTACATTTGCCAACTGTGATTCATCAATTTAGACAGTTGCCCTCCAAAAAGGCGGTTGAGCAGCCCTCGACGCTGCAGGAGATCTTCTAAGTGGGCGTGGCTGTGCGCGCCATTTTTGGCCATCCGCCAGATCTTCAGGATACCTAAGAGAACGAAGAGATTGAGGCCGCCGATTATCCATAGAAAAATGCCGGATACACTCGCGCCAATAATGCCGCCCAAAGTTTTAAGCTGCGGCAACTCATTCCTGATTGAGACGGCCGCAAAGGCGATGCCAATGGCGAGTGCCAACACCACGGTGGAATGCCCGAGCGAGAAGAAAAACCCCACGCCGAGGGTCTTTTTACCCTTCTGTAGCAAGTATCGAACGGTGTCATCGACCGCTGCGATGTGGTCTGCGTCAAAGGCGTGGCGAAGTCCAAACATGTATGCCACGAATCCCAGTCCCACCAGCGCCGGATAGGCTGCCGCGTAGTGCAGATACAGTCCCCAACCCATCCCGTGAAGCAGCCCCACAAAGCCGTAGAGACTGGCGATATCCTTCCACTCCGCGCGAGTGAAGGAGAGGTGTACGCGATTCTTAAATGCGGGTAAAACTTGCAACATTCAAATACTCTAACGGAAGGACTTGAGAGACTAGAATATGACAGGCGAAGGAATCCACAATCCGAGCCGAGGCGTCCTAAGCGTGGTGGCGCCTCGTCTCTACCATCTCATCATCCGTCGAGTTTGCGTCTCTGGAATGCAAACTGGCCGGTGACTAGGCGGCGCCCCCAGTCACAGAGCAGCGTGGAAATGCCAACCCCCACCACGATTACGCCAATGGTCGCGAGATCTGCGGGAAATCCACCCAGGGTAATCAACAGAGTCGTCGCCGTGGCGGGCGCGTGACTCGCGCGAACCGGTATTTGACCGCCGATGGTGAGTCCCACGGCCAGCATGCTGGCTAGGATGCGCGCCAGAGTAACGTGGTTGCCGATCATTGAATTGGGTGCATGCAGCGCACCGCATAGGCCCAATGACACGAAAGCGGCCGCGACCCCAATGCCGTGACCCACAAAGGTATTCCAGGGACGGGCCGCCGTCTGATGCGGTGTCATTGTGTGAATAAATATCGTCGGTCCCAAACTGGGAAATAGCCAGGGCTGCTGAAAGGCAAACCCAAGGCCGCCAACGATCCCCGTGATCACGAACGCCGTCCAACCGCCATACAGCGCTCGGCGCCACTGCCGGGTAGGCCACGCTCTGGCCGGTGCTACGGGATTCAAATCGATTCCCGATAACCGTAGAACTCGTGATCCTCGTTGTAGCCGCCCCGTCCGGCGCCAAGATGAGCAAAGTCGTGGACGAACTCGATCGCCGCAATCCATTTCACCTGCTTGAAACCGAGTTCATTTTCACACCTCAGTCGCAGGGGTGCGCCGTGCAGCACGCTGACCGCCTCGCCATTCATGTCATACGCTAAAATCGTCAAGGCATGCCGCATATTGGCGATCTTGTGCACATCGTAGTACCGGCCACCCTCACCGCCATCCGCAAGCGAATAGAAAACGAGATAATGAGCATCGGCTGTCGGCCGTACGAGGTCCAGAATGTGTGGCATCGGAACACCGCTCCACTTGGCAACGCCTGACCATCCCTGAATGCAAAAGTGCGTTGTAATCTGATCCTGCTTGGGCATGGATTTGAGCTCCGCCAGAGAAAACTCCCGGGGGTTTTCGACGAGTCCGTCGATCCGTAAGCGATACTCCGCAAAGCCACTGGCGACCAGTGACTCGAATTCCGCAGATTTCGGCATTGTGCCATTGGGCCAAAAGTAAGGAGAGATGTCCTTTTCGGTCAGCTCACTTTTAGGATCCCAACGTTCACCCCAGCTCTTGATGCCACCGACCATGAACTGGCCGACCCTCTGTACGACACGGGCATAGCGCAGCGTCAGCGGGGATGCGAGACACCAGGCGATAGCGACGAGCGTCATCCCGGTGGCAAACACCCACAGTCCGCTCCAAGAACTATCGTTGATGCCGGCCCACATCATGTTGAGGTTTACCCGCATGCCGGCGATGAACACCAAAGTCACGTGGACCAGGATGTAAAACAGAAACCAACAGAGCGCGAAGTAGTGGAGCGAGCGCGCTCGCTGTCGATTCAGCACTCGCCCAAACCAACCGGAATGATTCGACAATGCGGGGCTTTGCATGAATCCCGTCAGAATGGACGTCGGCGCCGCGATGAACACCGTGACGAAGTAGGTCAGCTGCTGCAAGCTGTTGTATTTAGTCCAACTGTGTTCGGGCGGAAAATTCAGCGAGAGGTACTGTAGAGCAGTGGACACGGCGTTCGGGAAGACTTCCCAAGTTGTCGGCACGATTCGCTGCCATTGGTCTGTCGAGAACAAGAGGATATAAATGGCGACGCCGTTCAGGGTCCACAACAAATTGACAGAGAAATGCCACCATCGGGCGAGTCCAATTGAATGACGCAAGCCTGGGATGCCCAGCCAGCCGGGAATCGTCACGGAGTCATCTTTTGCAGTCCAAATCCGTCCGGTGGGAACGGCCTTTTGGAATCGAAACCACTCAGTACCCGGCGTACAGTCGCGTTTCCAGTAAAGTCGCGGGTGATCCGCCAAAATCTGCAGTCCTGCGCGAATGATAAAGGTCATGAAAAAAAGATTCAGAAAATGCGTAAGTCGCAGCCACACCGGGAATCCCGAATTCACCGCGTGGGCCGAGGCGGGCTCTCCGGGGTAACGCGCGATGAACGCTTGGATCGATGGCAGTTGGCGTAATGCTTGCGCTAACGCAACGCCTGCGATCAACGCCACAAAGGCGATCGGGACCGCCCAGAGCATGCTAACCCAGCGTTGACCGAAGCGGATTTTCGGCATCACGCCGGCTTGCGGCGGCAGCCAATGGCTCAGACGGACCCGGTCGTCGGCGATGGTGAGCGTTTGCTCGAGAGGATCGAGTGCCGCGAAGACTTTAGGGTCGGTGTTCATGAGTGAGTTCCCCCTAGAGCAAGGATGTCTTCAGCTTAATGATTCTCTGATTCACAAGAATCAAGCGAGGTTAGAGCTAGGGTGCTCAATGATGGCTTGGTACCAGATACGAACCAAGTAAGCCTCGCTATCTCAAGAGCGAGTGTCAAATCACCTCGAAACGAATACATTTGATGACAATCCCGTGAGATTCGCACAACGGGAATTGGCTATTTGTGTGTTTTGTCACTACTTCCCCTGAGGAAGCATATGTGCAACCCCCTTGTGGCAATCAATGCAAGTCGTTCCGTCCTTTGCCATTGATTGGTGCTCATTCGCCGCTGCGGCAGGTTGTTTGTCGAATGCCATTGCAGCGGGCGTATGGCAGCTGCGGCACTCCGCGGAATCGTTTGCTTTGAGTTCCCTCCAGACGTCTTGAGCCATCGTGAGTCGATGCGCCTCGTATTTGGCGGGCGTGCTGAGCTTCAACGTCATGTGTCCCCAAGCGTCTGTCGCTCCCGAGCTAACATGGCGCAGCAAGCCTGCCACAAAACTGGGCGGAATGTGACAGTCCGCGCAGGTGGCTTGAATACCGAATTTATTGGAGTAATGGGCACTCTGCCTGTACTCCTGGAACGGCGTGGCCATCTCGTGGCAGGAAGTGCAGAAGGCCTCGGTCGAGGTGTAGTGCAGACCACCCAATGAGACACCGGCGAATCCGATGCCAAGGACAAATGCCAGCAACCCTCCGGCCGGTATGCCCAGCAAGAACCAACGCTGTGGGCGTCGCCAAAGCCAGGCGGCTATACCGCGACGTTCAGGTGGCGTCGAATTCAAGTTGAACCTCCCGATTCGCTCTCGAGCAGTGCCTTGACTGGACCGGTCGCGCCAAAACGCTAACCGGAATCGGCTTAGGCCAAAGACTTTACTCGAATCACGCAGCGACTCACTGTTCGGTAGCAGACAGACGGAGCTTCAAACCTTTAGTTAACGTCAGAGGATCTCGTCGCGATGGCCATCGGCGGCGCAGCCTTAGCTTTGTTCATTGACGCGAAGCGTCGTTAACTACGGGAAAAGTCATGACAATCCGTCCAAAGAAGACGATCGCTAGGCTCCTCGGTGTCCTCACCGTGCTGGTGACGGCAAGTGCGGCATGTTTTCTGATTGCTAGGTCCGCTTCAGCAACTCCGAAATTTGGTGCCGCAACCGGCCAGCCCTGCGCGGCATGCCACGTGCGGCCCGACGGAGGAACGGAGCTCACCGACTTCGGCAAGAAATTCCAGGCAAATGGTAACAAGCTGCCGAAACCGTAAGTGGGGGGGCGTTGGGTGAAACGCAGTCTGGGGTCAACGTCTCTCATAAAAACAGGATGCGTAGATGAATAACTCGAACATCAAGGGCTCGATGACGCGAAGGGATGTTGTCGCCGGCACGCTCGGCCTCAGCGCAATGACTTGCGGTGTGGGTACCGTGTCCGCCGCGAACGGGTCTGCAGCCACTGGCACATGGGATTTGGAGGCTGATGTCGTGGTGATCGGGACGGGAGCTCTCGGATTGCCCGCAGCGATCATCGCGAAGGAGGCGGGATCATCGGTCATCATGGTGGAGGCCGAGAAACACGCGGGTGGCCATGCCATGGTAAGCGGCGGCACGATACCGCTTGGCGGCGGGACCAGTGCTCAAAAGAAATACGGGATCGTGGATTCACCTGATTTACTGTTCCGGGATCTCACTGACTGGTCGCTAGTCGAGCCGAATGGCTTTCCGGATTTCCGCTACAACGACCGGGAAATCGTGCGCGCATTTGCTGATAATGCTGCGCGGACTTTCGAGTGGCTAGCTGCCCACGGCGTCGCTTTCATGGACATCGCGCCAGGGGACTTTGATGGAGTTTCCTGCGGCAATTCGGCGCCGCGCTCGAACTATGCTGCCGCTATGGATTGGCCGATCGCCTATACGGGAAAGCCGCTTGAGGCAAAGTATCAGAAGGTTACGGCGACCGGAGCCGGCGTCGTCTGCCCGTTGCTCGCTGCTGCGCAGAAAATCGGAGTTAAGATTTTGCTCGAACATCGAATGAGCTCGATCGTTCGGGAGAATGCACACTCGGGGCGTGTTCTTGGCATCGTCGCGGACAACAACGGCAAAACGCGGCGAATTCGTGCCCATAAAGCCGTCATCATCGGCACCGGTGGGTCGACCGGGAATATCAATTTTCGCCGCATGTTCGATCCTCGCCTCACTGAGGAATACTGTGGTCTCGGTGGTATGCCATGGTCCAATCAGGATGCCGGTGGCGAGTTGGCGGCAATGGCCATCGGCGCATCGCTATGGGGACTCTACAATCAGACCGGTGAATTCGGATCGGTGTTGAGCAAGCCTGAGTTCATTGGCTGTCAATACGGGTACCTGCCCTTTAGTATGCAGATGTTGAGTTGGATGCCCGGT
>Ga0302324_100009311_pt1 | contig 20571 bp, 25 predicted proteins | sample Palsa_T0_1_FD_201949 | JGI IMG/M metagenome (GOLD analysis project Ga0302324, IMG submission 201949) | Peat permafrost microbial communities from Stordalen Mire near Abisko, Sweden - Palsa_T0_1 | ecosystem: Environmental > Terrestrial > Soil > Palsa > Peat permafrost | place: Sweden: Abisko...
AGGGCAGGCATCAAATGGCGGTCGCCTCCTGGTCGTCCTGGGCCGCACGGGCCGGTGCCACCCCGTGCGGCTCGCTCGAAGAGGGGCGACAGGCGCTGGAGCGCGCAAGCCACGCCCTGGGAGCGGACCATGGGGCGCTGCCGTGGCACTAGCGGGAGCGCACATGTCACCGCTCGAGCTCGAGCGCTACCTGCACGAGCACATTCCCCTGACGCGCGCCATGGCGGTCGCGGTGCTCGCCGCCGGTGAAGAGGCCGTGCTGCTGCGCGCGCCGCTTGCGCCCAACATCAACCATCGCGAGACGGTCTTTGGCGGCAGCGCCTCTGCGCTCGCGCTGCTTGCCGGCTGGTCGCTCCTGCACGTGCGCTTGAACGCGCTCGGCCTCGAGCACCGCCTGGTGATCCAGCGCAATACCATGGACTACGAGCGGCCGATCGCGGGTGACTTCACCGCACGCGCCGCACTCGCGCAGCCGCAACGCTGGCCGCAGTTCCTCGACACCCTGACCCGCAGGGGCAGGGCCCGGGTCGTGGTCGCAGCGCTGCTCGAGCATGCCGGGGCGGTCGCGGGCAGCTTCAGCGGCGAGTTCGTCGCCCTGCGCGACAGCCACTGAGAGACTACTTGCAGTGTGTCGCGCCGCGCTCTTCAATAAGAGTGACCAGCGTCAGCTCAGGAGTGGGCGGTATGCTCGAGGTGGGAGTGATTCTCAAGCGCTTCGAGGCCCCGGACGAGACGCGCCTGCTCGAGCACGGCAAGTTCGAGCTGGTGCACCTCGGCGGCATGATCATCGGGCGGGCAACCTACCAGCCCGGGTGGCAGTGGTCGAAGCACGTGGGACCTGCCTTGGGACTTAAGCGCTGCTCGGTGGAGCACGTCGGCATGGTGCTCGCAGGACTTGCGACCGCAGCGTTCGATGACGGCACGGTGATCGAGCTGCGCGCGGGCGAGCTCTTCTACATTCCGCCCGTTCCGCACGACAGCTGGGTGCTCGGCGAGCAGCCCTACGTGTCGCTGCATTTCTCCGGAGCGCAGGAGTACGCCAAATGATGACGCCCGCGCAGACGACGCAGCGGTTCGTGGTGCACATCAACGCTCACGACGTCGCGGCCATTGCCGCGCTCCTGACCCCGGACCACCGCTTCATCGACTCCCTCGGCACGCAGGTGCAGGGACGCGAGCAACTGCGCGAGGGCTGGCGGCAGTACCTGCGGATGGTGCCCGACTACCGGCTCGAAGTGGAGCATGTGCTCGCGGACGGTGCGCAGGTGGTGCTGCTCGGCCGGGCGCACGGGACCTACAGCCCCGACGGCACGCTCGCGGCGCACAACGCCTGGTCGACCCCTGCGGCCTGGCGCGCGCGTGTGCAGGATTCGCTCATCGCCGAGTGGCAGGTATACGCCGACAATGAGCCGATGCGCCGCTGCATGCAGCGGGCGGGCGCAGAGGGCTGAACGCCGGTGGCGGCCGACGAAGACTTCCGGCTCACGCGGATCACCGAGCTGTGCAGCGCGCTTCCGGAAACCGTGCGTGCGCTGCGCGGGGACCACGCGGACTTTCGTGTGCGCCAGAAGGTGTTTGCCTACTTCCTCAATAATCATCACGGCGATGGCATCGTCTCGATCTGCTGCAAGTCCGAGCTTGGCGAGAATGTCGACCGCGCCAGCTCCGAGCCCGGGCGTTTCTACCTGCCTGCCTACATCGGGGTGCGCGGCTGGTTCGGCCTGCGCCTGGATTGCGCGGACATCGACTGGCGCGAGGTACAGAACCTGCTGCAACTGAGCTATTGCCTGGTGGCACCGAAGAGGCTGGCGCGGCTCCTGGACCCAGGCCAGCGCTGATGCAGCGTCTTGACACAATCGGTGCCGGGCCTTCAGGTTATTCGTAGCTTCAGGATGGAGCCTGCCAGATGTCGCGAACCGCTGCGCCGGAACCGTTGTCCTGTTCGTTCTGCGGTAAGTCGCAGCACGAGGTGCGCAGCCTCATTGAAGGTGGGTGCAGCAACCGGGATACACCACGGTGTGTTTTCATCTGCGATGAATGCGTCGCGCTCTGCGCGCAGATCAACGCTGACACCGTTGGTAACGCGATAGAACCGCGGCCAGGGGCTTGAATCCGCGGTTTCCTCACCCGGCGCGCCTAAGGCGCGCGCTAGTCGGACTCCGCCTTGATCGGCCGGCTCATCAGCTCGCGTACCGCATCCTTGGCCGGCAGACCCTCGTACAGCACGCGATACACCATCTCGCACAGCGGCATCTCCACGCCGGCGCGCGCGGCGACCGTGTGGATGGCGAGCGCGGTGGTGTAGCCCTCCACCGCCTGGCCGATCTCCCCGAGCGCCCCGGGTGCGCTCTGACCGGCGGCGAGCAGCAGCCCGAAGCGCCGGTTGCGTGACTGATCGTCCGTGCAGGTGAGCACCAGGTCGCCTAAGCCCGCAAGTCCCATGAAGGTTTCCGCGCGCGCACCGAGCGCCACTCCGAAGCGCGTCATCTCCTTCAGCCCGCGCGTGATGAGCGCCACGCGCGTATTGGCACCGAACCCCAGGCCGTCCGACAGGCCCGCCCCGACCGCGAGCGCATTCTTCACCGCCCCGCCGATCTCCACACCCATGATGTCGGTGGAGCTGTAGGCGCGGAAGTTTGCGCTCGAGAGCTCGCGCGCGAGGGTGCGCGCGTATTCCGCATCGTTCGAGGCCACGGTCATGGCGGTCGGCAGTCCCGCGCCGACCTCGCGCGCGAACGTCGGGCCCGAGAGCACCGCCACGCGCCGGGCGGGCCCCAGCACCTCGTGCGCAACCTGGTGGGGCAGCTTGCCGCTTTTCTGCTCGAACCCCTTGGTGGCCCACACCACGTGCATGTCGGGGCCGAGCCGCGGAGCCAGCGCCTCGAGCAGCGAGCGCAGCGCCACGCTCGGCACGGCGACGAGCACGTCATGGGCGCCGGCGAGCGCTTCCGGCAGCTCCGGCTCGATGCGCAGGGATTCGGGGAAGCGGGCGCCTGGCAGGTAACGCTCATTGCTGCGGCTGCCCGCCATCTCGAGCAGCCGCGCACGGTCGCGGCCCCAGAGCCGCACCTCGCGCCCGCCGCGGGCGAACTGTATGGCGAGCGCGCTCCCCCAGGAGCCGCTGCCGAGCACCGCGACCGGCACGTCCTGCACGCGCGCGCTCACTTTGGACGTTTCAGTTGGTGACGGCCGGCGTCTGGCTCTGCGCCGCGTACAGCGCATCGAAGTTCACCGGCGGCAACAGGAACTGCGGGAAACCGCCCTGGGTCACGAGCTGCGATATCGCGCAGCGCGCGTACGGGAAGAGCACCCCGGGGCAGACGGTGCTCACCGCCCGCTTCAGCTCGCTATCGGGCAGATTGCGGATGACGAAGAGTCCGGCCTGCTTGACCTCGACCAGGAAGACCGTGACTTCCCCGAGCTTGGCGGACACGGTCACCGTGAGCACCACCTCGCGCACGTCGGGACCTAAGGCGTTGGAGGTCGTCTGCAGATCGAGGTTGATCTGGGGGTTCCAGTTGCCTTCGACGCGCGGGCCGTTCGGCGACTCGTAGGAGCAGTCCTTCAGATATACGTTCTGCAGCGCGATCACCACGCCCGTTTCGGGGGATGCCTGAGGGACCGGCATGGGGCCGGCGGGTTCGTTGGCCATGGTCAGGTGGCTCCGGTTGTTTTCAAAAGTGAATCCAGGCGGCCGGACGCATCGAGCTCCAGCAGGTCATCGCACCCGCCGACGTACTCGCTGCCGACGAATATCTGCGGCACGGTGCTGCGGCCGCTGCGCGCGGTCATCTCCTCGCGCGCACCGCGCACCGCATCGACATCGATCTCGCGCACCGTGAGGCCCTTGTCAGCCAGCACGCTGCGCGCGCGCGCGCAGTACGGGCACCAGGAGGTGACGTACATGAGGACCTCCGGGGCGTTCATCGCCGCGGCTCGCCCCAGGCCCTCAAGCGCGCGACACCGGCAGGTTGTCCGCGCGCCAGGCGGCAAGCCCGCCGCGCAGCGCAAACACCCGGGTGAAACCCTGGGAGGTGAGCTGGCGCACCGCGGCGGCGCCAAGGGAGCCGCCGTCGTCGTACACCACCACGGGCTTTTCCTTGTGGCGCTTGAGCGTATCGCCCGCATTCAGGATCTGCTCCCCGCTCATCTGCCGGGCGCCGTTCACATGTCCGGCCTGGTATTGCTCCGGGGCACGCAGGTCGAGCAGCAGTGCCCCCTGGTTCATGAGGCGGATGAGCTCCTGGGGCGATACCGACAGCAGGCTTTCCGAACGCGCGCGCATCTCGTATACAACGATCACGGCGATGAGCACCACCGTGGCGGTCCCGAGCCAGGGATGGTGAGCGAGGAATTCGAGGACACGGTCCATGGGGAAGCTGAGCAGGCCGCGGGCGAAAAAGGGCGCGCATTATAGCGCCCCCGTGCGTGTGAGCACGCGGCCCGGGCTGCGCTGGCTCGCCGGCGCCCTGTGCTGCGCCCTCAGCGGGATGGCCGCCCCGGCTGGGGCCCCGGCCTCCCCGCAGGCCGATGCCCGCAAGACCGAGGAGCAGCTGCAGGCGGTCAAATCCGAGATCGAACGGGTGACGCGCGAGGTGAGCGCCGAGCAGGTGGAGCGCGATCGCCTCACGCGCGAGCTCAAAGGCGCCGAGCTCTCCCTCGGCAACGCGCGCGAGCGGCTGCTCGAGGTGCGCCGTCAGCGTGCCGAGGGCGCGGCACGCCGTGCCACACTCGCCACCGAGAAGCGCACGCGCGAGGAGCAGCTGGTGCAGACCCGCACCGCGCTCGCCGGGCAGATGCGCGCCGCTTACCTGATCGGCCGCCAGGAGCCGCTCAAGCTGCTCCTCAACCAGCACGATCCGGCGCTCGCCGGGCGCATGTTCGTCTACTACAGTTACTTCGGGCGCGCGCGCGCCGGCCAGATCCACCTGATCGAGGACGACGTGCGCCGCCTCGCCGAGCTCGATGCGGAGCTTGCCGCCGAGGACGTGAAGCTCGCCGATCTCGAGACCCAGCAGCACGCGCAGCTCGATACCCTGGAACAGGCGCGCGAGCAGCGCAGCCACGTGCTCGCCAGTCTCGAGGTGCGCTCGCACACCCGCGCACAGAACCTCGAGCGCCTGAGGAGTCAGCAGGCGGGGCTCGAGACGCTGCTGCGCGAACTGCGCGCCGCGATGGAGCGCTTCCCGGTCGAGGGGAACGATGCCTTCACGCGCCTGCGCGGCAAACTCGCCTGGCCGGTCAGCGGACATCTGCTGGCGCGCTTCGGCGATGCGCGCGCGGGCGGGGTGCACTGGGACGGGGTGCTGGTGGCTGCCGAGCGCGGCGCGCCCGTGAAGGCGGTGTGCGAGGGACGCGTCATCTACGCCGACTGGCTGCCGGGACTTGGGCTGCTGGCGATCGTGGATCACGGCGATGGGTACTTGAGTCTCTACGGCCACAACGAGCGCCTGTACAAGTCCGCCGGCGAACACGTTGCGGCGGGCGATACCATCGCCGCCGCCGGTGACAGTGGCGGCAGCCCCCGCCCGGAGCTGTACTTCGAGATCCGCAAGGGGGGTAAGCCGGTCGACCCGCGCCCCTGGTTCAAGGCCCCCGACCCCTAGGGAAAACACCCCCTGCGCCCCTTCGGGGCAGGATGTGATTGAGATCAACATTTTGGGCCCCGCGGGGCCGACCAGAGCGCCGTTTCGCCAACTCCAGCAAGGACGGGGGAGCCGATACGCGCAATGGTGCGAACCTGCGGCTTTTAACAGATATTCGGGCCCCGAACACCAAGCCTCATGAGTGCGCCTGCCGACAACGAGTACGTGCCCGGCCAGCCCGGCGCCCGATTCGAGCCCTACGTGCGGCTGTTGCGCTCGCTCATGCCGCGCACCTCCTGCGTGGCCATGTTCGGCCCCTCGGGGGAATTGAGGTGGTCCTCCGAGACCATCACGGGCCCGGACCTCATGAACATCGTGGACGACGCGCTGCTCGCGGCCCGCACCAATCCCGACAGTGCCGGCCAGCTGCGCATGCTCGCCGGTGCCCAGCCGGTGTACCTGTGCGCGCTGCGCGATAACGAGAAGCAGCTGCTCGCGCTGCTCGCCGTGCTCTCGCGCCCGAGCGAGACGCAGGACAAGCGCAACAACGACTTCACCTTCGCCCATTCACTGCTCGCCCCGGCGCTCGAGTGCCTGCGGCGCGAGCTGGTGGCCGGCAGCACGATCGAGGAGCTCACGCAGATCGTGGGCGGTCTCGACAAGAACCTCAACCTGCTGCTGCAGCACGGGGCTACCGAGCAGCCGGGCCCTGACGCCAACGAGCTGCAGCAGCTGCTGCAGCAGACCATCGAGCTGCTGCGCGCCTGCACCGGGGCGCTGCTGGTGCCGGAGAAGAGCCTGACGCTGGTGCGTGCACCGGTGGGCACGACGCCCGATACCCAGTTCCTGATGCGCGCGCACCGGCGGCTGCTGGCGCTTGCGCAGACGCAGCGCGAGCCGCTGATCCTCAACGAGACGCAGTCGGGGGCAGCTCCCGAGAACTTCTCTTACCGCGTGCTGTGCTGCTCGCTGCGCTCGCGCGCCGGCCGCTCCATCGGGGTGCTGGTGCTGCTGCGCGAACCGGTGGCCGAGCCCTTCACCGAGCGCGACGCGCATATCGCCGAGATCCTCGCGCGCAAGGCGATCGGTGGGATCGACAACAGTTACGACTCCTTAAGCGGGCTGTACACGCGCGTGGAGTTCGAGCGACGCCTGCGCGCGGTGCTCGAGCAGCGCACCGGCAAGCCCTGGTGCGCGCTGTACATCAACGTCGATCAGCTGCACATGGTGAACGAGAAGTCCGGTATGCATGTCGGGGACGGCCTCCTCGGCCAGCTCGGCGAACTGATACGCCAGCGTCTGCCGCCCGGGGCCTTCGGCGCGCGCATCTCCGGAGACCGCTTCGCCGCGATGCTGCCGGCAAGCGTGGATGACGCCGAGCGCTTCGCCGAGTCACTGCGCGAGGGCGCGGGCCGCCTGGCGATGATCCAGGAGGAGGGACGCCAGCAGCTGTCGATCAGCGTGGGCATGACCCCGCTCGAGCCCGGTGCCACCGAGCTCGCGCACGTGCTCGCGCCGGCGGAGACCGCCTGCAAGGCCGCCAAGGACCGCGGCCGCAACCGCGTCGAGGTCTACCAGGCGAGCGATGTCAGCATCATGCGCCGGCACGCGGACATCGGTATTGCAGGTCAGGTGCGCGAGGCGATCGACTCCGGCCGGCTGCACCTGAACGCGCAGCTCATCCTGCCGTTCGCCGCCGCCGAGAGCGCGCGCCCGCACTACGAGCTGCTGCTGCGCATGACCGATGACCTCGGGCAAACCGTGGGCCCGGACACCTTCCTGTCGGCGGCGACCCGCTACCAGCTGATGCCGGCGATCGACCGCTGGGTCATCAACCACGTCATCGAGACGCTCAAGCCGCGCGCGGGCATCCTCGAGAGCAAGGCGCTTGGGTTCGCCATCAATTTTTCCGGTCAGTCCCTGAACGATGACTCCTTCGCCGACTGGCTGATCAGCAGCATCGCCAGCTGCGGGCTCGATCCGGAGCTGTTCTGCTTCGAGCTCACCGAGAACGCCACGGTCGCGAACCTGCCGCGCGCGGAGGCTCTGATGCGCCGGCTGCGCCAGCTCGGGTGCGGCGTGGCGCTGGATGACTTCGGCACCGGGCTGTCATCGCTTTCGTGTCTGCGGCAGCTGCCGGTGACGATGCTGAAGATCGACGGCAGCTTCGTGCGCGATGTGCTGAAGGACGCGCGCGCGGAGTCCCTGGTGCGCGCCGTCGCGCAGCTCGCGCGCGGCATGTCGATCGTCACTGTGGCGGAATATATTGAGACCGAGGCCATCGGCACGCGCATCGCGGAGCTCGGGGTGGACTACGGTCAGGGCTTCGCCATCGGCAAGCCGATTCCGTTCGCGGACCTTTTGACCGAACTGCCGCTGCCAGGCACACAGAGCCCAGCGACGCCGGCAGAGGGTGAGTCCGGCGAGGAAAAGTGGTTCGCGGGGGCGCGCACGGCAGGCTGATGCGCGCCGATCCGGAAACCCGGCGACGCCGGTGGCGATCACAATCTGGGTTCTCCCGTAGGGGGCCGGTAGGTATGTCCATGCGCTCACGCACGCTGCTCGCCCTCATTGCAGGGTTCGTTCTGGGATTCGGCGCGGCCCTGCCACGCGGGGTCATGGCCGACCGCGGCAACGCGCCGGCCGCCGACGCCGCGCACCCCGCCCAGGGCGCCTCACTCCCCTGGCAGGAGGCGAGCCTGTTCGCGGAAGTTTATGAGCGCATCAAGCATGACTACGTGGACGATGTCGACGATCACGCGCTCATGGAGAAGGCGGTGCGCGGCATGGTCGCCGCCCTCGACCCGCACTCCGCCTACCTCGACAACGAGGAGTTCGACGAGATCCGCCTGTCCACCATGGGCTCCTACCCGGGCGTGGGTATCGAGGTGCTCGCCGAGAACGGCGTCGTCAAGGTGACGCGCCCGATCGAAGGCTCCCCGGCACAGCAGGCCGGCATCCTTCCCGGGGACGAGATCGTGAGGATCGACGGTGCGGACATCGGCGCCGACCTCGCCGGGGCGATCGCGCGCATGCGCGGAGAGGCCGGCAGCCTGGTGACGCTCAGCATCCGCCGAGAGCACACCCCGGGCGTCATCGAGTACGCGCTGCGCCGCGCACAGGTCGAAGTGCACAGCGTCGCGCAGCAGACCCTCGAGCCGGGCTTCGGCTACCTGCGGATCACCAGCTTCAGTGAGACCACGGCCCCGGACGTCGTGCGGGCCGTTTCGCGCCTGAAACGAGACAATCCGGACGGAATTAAGGGGCTGGTACTCGATTTACGAAACAATCCAGGTGGCGTGCTCGAAGCCGGAGTCGCGGTGGCCGACGACTTCCTCGACTCCGGGGTGATCGTCACGGCCGACGGACGCACGCCCGAGGCGCGCTTCCGGATGGATGCGACTCCCGGGGACCTGATCGACGGCGCCCCGCTCGTGGTGCTCGTGAACGGCGGCTCGGCGTCGGCCTCGGAGATCGTGGCCGGCGCGCTCAAGGACCACGGACGGGCGATCCTCGTGGGACGCCGCACCTATGGCAAGGGCTCGGTGCAGACCGTCATGCCCCTCTCACACGGGGGCGCCGTGAAGCTCACGACCTCGCGCTACTTCACGCCCTCGGGTGCTTCGATCCACGGCAAGGGCATCGTGCCGGACATCCTCGAGGACGGTCCGGGCGAGGCGCCCGCGGAGCTGACGAGTGCCAAGGCGGCCCTGAGCCTGAGTGCGCGCGATGCCGACGTGCGCCTCGGACTTGAGGCGCTCAAGACACGCGTGCGCGAGCAGCGCCTGGCGCCGGTGCTGGTGAGCCGGGCCATCGTGCCCTGAGCCGCCTGCGCAAGCCGCGCCGAGGGTCGCGGCGGGGATTCCTTACCGATAGTCTTGCGCCATGCTGGCATGGCTCATCGATCTCGTACTGCATCTCGACCGTCACCTGGTCGATCTGCTGGCCCACCACGGTGTGTGGATCTACCCGATCCTGTTCGCGGTGATCTTCGCGGAGACCGGGCTCGTGGTGACCCCGTTCCTGCCGGGGGACTCGCTGCTGTTCGCCGTCGGGGCGCTGGCGGCGGTGGATACCAGCGGCACGCTGCGCGCGCCTCTCGCAAGCCTTCTGCTGGCGGCGGCGGCGGTACTGGGCAACACGGTCAATTACGGGATCGGGCGCGCGATCGGGCCGCCGGCCTTCAGCGGCCGCTACCGGCTGCTGAAGCTCGAGTACCTGCACCGCACCGAGGATTTCTTTCGCCGCTACGGCGGCATGGCCGTGCTGCTGTCGCGCTTCATACCGATCATCCGCACCTGCGCGCCGTTCGTGGCCGGCATCGCCCGCATGCCCTTCGCGCGCTTCATGGCTTACAACCTTGCGGGGGGCTGCGCGTGGGTGTTGCTGTTCGTCTGGGGTGGCTACCTGTTCGGCAACATCCAGCTGGTGAAGGCGCACTTCGGGATCGTCACGCTTCTCATCGTCGCGGTGTCGCTGCTGCCGCTTCTCGGCACGCTGCTGAAGCGACCGGCGAGCTCGGCCTAACTTCCGCGCATCGCGAGCGCGCGGATGGCGCCGATGCCCCCGCCGATCAGGAGCACGAGGTTGGGGATGACGCTGAGCATGAAGCCATTGTGCCGGGCGGCGGGGGCCTTCACGTAGCCCTGGAAGTACAGCGCCCTTCCCACCACGAACAGCGCGCCGAGACCTGCGGCGATGCTGGCGTTGACGTAGTACGCGAACAGGAACAGCCCCGGCACGAAGATCGTGAGCTGCTCGAGGGTGTTCATCTGCACGCGGAAGTAGCGTTCGAACACCTCGTTGCCGGTCGTGGCCGGAGCGGGCACCTTGTAGCGTGCGCGGGCGCGCGCCACGGCCATTCCAAACACGAAGAACTCGAGCAGGGCGAGGACCAGCACCAGGTGAACGAACGCCACGCGACCTCCGGCTTTGCTGGCCAGAATGGCACAATGCCGCCATGAGCGACAAGCAGCGCGGATACGTGCACCGCGTCGATATCCTGGCCCGGGCGGGCGATGTGTGGGAAGCGCTCACCGAGACCGGGCAGATCACTCAATGGTGCGCGCCCGATGCCCAGATCAGTGCGCGGCGCGGCGGACTGTTCCGCGCGAGCGTCGACCGTCTCACCGAGCTCGAGGCGCACATCGACGTGTTCGACCCGCCGCAGCGGCTGCGACTGATCTACCTGCCCTCGAGCGCACTGCCGCCGGCGGACACGGTGATGGTCGATGACTTCATTCTCGAGTCCGCGCCCCGGGGCACCATCGTCAGGCTCCTGGGGTCGGGCATCTCGGTGGCGCCGAAGTGGGACACCCAGTACCGGCGGCTGCGCACCGGCTGGCAGCAGGCCCTGCATCGGCTCAAGATCTTCGTCGAACAACGACACACGAGAACCGGAGCGCCTCCATGACGGGTTTCCTGCTGCGCGCGCTGATCAGCGCGGTCGGGCTGTGGATTGCGAGCGAGGTGGTAGCGGGCGTGTACATCGATACGCCCATCACGCTCGTGCTCGGGGGGATCCTGCTCGGGGTGGTGAACGCCATCGTGCGCCCCATTGCCTTCATCCTGACACTGCCGATCACCATCCTGACACTCGGGCTGTTCCTGCTGGTGCTCAACGCCGCGATGGTGGGGCTCGTGGCCTTGCTCCTGCCGGGCTTTCACATCGCGAGCTTCACAGCGGCGCTCCTGACCTGGATCATCGTGTGGATCACCGGCTGGCTCGGCTCGGCGCTCGTCGGCCGTCGTGGCTTCGAGCGCTACGGGCGGCGCTGAAGGGGTAGCGGCCCCGGCAAGCGCAAGCCCCAAGCCCCCTGCCGCCCCGCCTGAGCGGCGGACTCTTCCGTGTTAGCTCGGGCCAGGTGCCGCCGCCGCGCCGAGTGCCGCCTCGAGTGCCGTCGTCAGCGGCTTCATGAAAAAGGACTCTTCCGGCATCAGCTGCGCGCGGACCCCGTGGCGCAGCAGCGCCTCGGCGACCACCGGCCTCACCGCTGCGACCAGCGTGCGCGCGAGCGCTGCGCTCACCGCAGCGGCCGGGGCGGCGGCGAACAGCCGCTCGACCTGCGGGGTGCTGGTGAAGGCGATCGCATCCACCTGTCCTGCGCGCAAAGACCCGAGCAACCCCTGCACCGCCTCATCGTCGGCCGCATCCGCATACACGTAGGGAGCAACCGTGAGCACGCTGGCGTGCGAGCGCTGCAGGAACTCGATCAGCGGTGTGTTGGGATCGCGCCCGTAGAGCTGCACGCCCACGCGTCGCCCCGCGAGCTCCACCCCCGCAAGGCTTGCGATGATGCCCTGGGTGGTCGGTGGATCGGCGGCGATATCCGGCTTCAGCGACAGCTCGCGCAGCGCGCGCGCGGGCTTTGGTCCGCGGGTGATCTTGCGCACCCGTGCGAGTGCGGCCAGGAACGGCTCGCGCAACGCCGCCTCGTGCCGGGCGATGCAGGCGAGGATGCGTCTGAGCCCCTCGCCCGTGGTGAGGATCAGGTCATCGCACGCCCCGAGTGCAAAGCTGTGCGCGAACGCAAGCACCGGGGCGGGATCGGGCGCATCGCGGATCGCGACCAGCGGGCAGCGCAGCACGCGAGCACCGCGCCGCTCGAGCATGGCGGCGAATACCTCCAGCTCCCGGCTCTCGGGCACCGCGACGGTACGGCCGGCGAGCGGCTGCGGTTCCATAGGCGACCCATAGTATGCTTCCCATCCATGGCAAAGGTACTGATCGGACTCGCGCTCGCGATCATCGCCCTCGCCGCCGGCTTCACCTGGCTCACCCTGCACTGGTCCTACTCCGACGGTGAGCGCGCGGGCTACGTGCAGAAGTTCGCCCGCAAGGGATGGATCTGCAAGACCTGGGAGGGGGAGCTGGCGATGGTGACGCTCCCGGGCACGCTTACCGAAAAATTCCCTTTCACGGTGCGCGATGAGGCGGTCGCGGCCACGCTGAATGCCAACATCGGCAAGCGCATGGCGCTGCACTACGAGCAGCGCAAGTGGGTGCCGGGCTCGTGCTTCGGGGAGACCGAGTACTTCGTGACCGAGGCGCGGGTCACCCCGTAACGCACGGCTACCTCACTCCCGCCATCAGGCGCTTCGCGAACGGCGTCAGCGCCAGCATCACCGCTCCGGCGATCACGCCGTACCAGAAGATCTTCTGAAACAGCGCCGGGAGCGACTCGAGATGAGTCGCGTCGTACTGTCCGGTCAGCTGCCCCGCAAGGTTGCTCCCGAGCGCCATCGACAGGAACCACAGGCCCATGACCTGCCCGATGAAGCGCGGCGGGGCGAGCTTGCTCATGTAGGACAGCCCCACCGGCGAGAGGCACAGCTCCCCCCAGGTGTGCAGCATGAAGGTGAGGATCAGCCAGCCGGGCGATACGAGCTCGCCCTTGAGCACGTGGAGCGAGGCGACGTACATCACGAGGAACCCGAGCCCGAGCAGGATCAGACCGGCGCCGAATTTGCCCGCCGCATTGAAGTCGCGGCCGCGCTTGCCGAGTGCGATCCAGAGGGCGGCGAACACCGGGGCGAACACGATGACGAAGAACGGATTCACCGCCTGCAGCACGCCCGCAGGCATGTCCCAGCCCAGGATGTGGCGGTCGGTGTAGCGGTCTGCGAACAGATTGAACGAGGCGCCGGTCTGCTCGTAGCCCGCCCAGAACGTAGCCGATGCGGCAACCAGCGCGATCATCACCAGTACGCGGTTGCGCTCGATGCGGGAGAGGCCGGCGAAGGCCAGCAGGTACACGAAGTACGCCACGACGAGGGCCAGGATCGCCCAGGACGCCGATGCCGCAAGCCTCACCGCGTTCAGCTGCAGGACCCCCGTGAGGCCCAGAACGACGATGAGGGCCAAAGCGGCGAGCAACACGAGTGCCGCGAGGACGGAGCCCGGCTTGTTGTTGTCCGCGGCGCTGACCCCGGCAGCTCCCAGGTAGTGACGCGTCCAGAGGAACTGGATGAGGCCGATCGTCATGCCGAGCGCCGGCAGGCCGAAGCCCCAGCGCCAGCCGTAGGCGGCGGCGACCCAGGCGACCAGGAGCGGCCCGATGAACCCTCCCAGGTTGATGCCCATGTAGAAGACGGAGAACCCGGCATCGCGGCGCGCACCGCCCTCGGGATAGAGCGCAGCGACCATGGTGCTGGCATTGGGCTTCAGCAGTCCGACGCCGATGGTGATGATCAGCAGTCCGAGGAAGAACAGCTGCGTGTTGCCGAAGGCGAGCAGGATGTCCCCGGCGATGATCAGTGTTGCGCCGACCATCACGGCACGCTGCGCGCCGAGCAGCCGGTCGGCGAGCCAGCCGCCGAGGAGGCCGAAGAGATAGGTGCCCCCGACATACATGCCGTAGACGGCGCTCGCAGTCTTATCGTCGATCCCGAGGCCGCCCTTGGACACCGCGGCCACCATGAACAGGATCAGCACCGCACGCATGCCGTAGTACGTGAAGCGCTCCCACATCTCGGTGAAGAACAGCGTGGCGAGCCCGCGCGGCTGGCCGAACAGGGTCTTGGCGCCCGCGCTGGCGCGCGCGGTGTCGGCGAGCTGATTCATGCGTGACCCCCTGTCGTTTCCGGCGCGGTGTCGTGTCAGCCGTCGCCCGTCTTGGCGGCAGCCTCGGCCGCCTTGCTGCGCGAGAGGATGCGCGCCATGAGGATGCCGCCTTCGTACAAGAGATACATCGGCACGGCGAGGGAGCACTGCGAGATGGCATCGGGTGGGGTAAGAAGGGCTGCCAGGATGAAGATGCCGATCAGCACGTAGCCGCGGTGCTTCTGCAGCTTCTCGATACGCACCAGGCCCATCAGCACCAGCAGCACCACCGCCACGGGCACCTCGAACGCCAGTCCAAAGCAGAAGAACATCGTGACCACGAAGTCCAGGTAGTTGTTGATGTCGGTCATCATCGCCACGCCCTTCGGTGTCGTGTGCGTGAAGAACTCGAACATCACCGGGAACACGAAGTAGTAGGCGAAGGCGATACCGACGTAGAACAGAACGATCGAGGACACCAACAGCGGGACTGCGAAGCGCCGCTCGTTGCGATACAGCCCCGGGGCGACGAACGCCCACAGCTGATAGATGATGTAGGGCATCGCGATCATGAGCGCGGCGAAGAACGACAGCTTGAAGGGCGTGGTGAAGGGCGACATGACGCCGGTCGCGATGAGGTTGCTCCCCTGCGGGAGCTTCGCGATGAGCGGCTGGGCGAGGAAGCTGAACAGGTCGTTCGAGTAGTACACGCACGGGGCGAGCGCGAGCCCGACGGCCACCAGCGCGCGCAGCAGCCGGTCCCGCAGCTCGAGCAGATGCGAGATCAGCGTGCCTTCGGCGAGCTTCTCAGGTTCCTCGCTCATCGGCGCTCGGCACCTGCGCCGGCCGGCGCACGGCGGGATCGGCGCCCGTGGCATCGGTGGGATGCGCGTGCGGGATGCTCGCAGCGACCGCGCGCGGGGCCGGCGCGGCGGCTGCGGGGGATGCGGGGGCCGGGGTCACCGGCGGCTCGGCCGATGCAGAAGCAGATGCCGCCGTGTGCGCCTTGCGCGCCTCCTCGAGCTGCACTTCCTCCTCGAGCTGCTCGCGGAACTGGCGCGCCATGGCGCGTGCGCGCCCCATCCAGCGGCCGAGCTCGGTGACGACACGGGGGAGCTTCTCCGGTCCCAGCACGATGAGCGCCAGGACGAAGATGATCAGAAGCTCCGAGAACCGGCCCTCGAACAGATCAGGCGCTCCGGTCGGTCTTGGTATCGCTCTTTTGCGCGGTGTCGGCGAATTCCGCATCCGTGCCCTCGGAGCGGATCTGCTTCGGGGCGGCGTCGTGCTCTTGCTCGCCCTCGCTCATCGCCTTCTTGAATCCGCGCACGGCATGCCCGAGATCCGAGCCCACGGTGCGCAGCTTCTTGGCGCCAAAGACGACGAGCACCACGAGCAGGATCACCACCAGCTCGCGCATTCCTAAACCACCCATACGTCACGACTCCATATTCCGCGTGCGCGGAGATAAGGCCTCAGATCATAGGTCAATTGAGCCCCGGCAACCCCATAAGTTCGAGCCCGTTCCGGGACGCACTTCACGCTCGCCCCTCATGGGGTCTCCAGCCAGAAGGTCACGGGCCCCTCGTTCACCAGGCGCACCTGCATGTCGGCGCCAAATACGCCTGAGGAAACAGGGGCATACGCCGCCCGGGCCTTCTCCACCAGAAGCCCGTACAGAAGCTGTGCGTCCTGCGGCGCGGCTGCGGTGCTGAACCCGGCACGTGTGCCCTTGCGGGTGTCCGCCGCGAGCGTGAACTGTGGCACGAGTAACAGGCCGCCCTGAACCTCGCGCAGCGAGAGGTTCATGCGCCCTGCCGCATCCGGAAATACGCGATACGACAACAACCGCTCGAGCAGCCGCACCGCGTCGGCCTCGGTGTCCCCGCGCCGCACCCCGAGCAGTGCCAGGAGGCCGCGGCCGATGCTTCCCACGGACTCGCCCCGCACGAGCACCTGCGCCTCGCTCACGCGCTGGATGAGGGCGATCATGAGAGGCTCGATTGTGGCATTTGCCCGGGCGAATCCGTAACATTCGGAGCCGTTTTAACCTGGCGGAGTGGACCAAATGGGGAGCGCGCGATGCTCTGCAGTGCACGCAGCATGGATCGCGGCCATCGCCGCCTGCGCGCTCGCTGGTAGCGCGTACGCCCAGGCGCAGGCGGCTCCCGCAACGGGGACCTCACCGGCCGACGCGCACCGTGGCAAGATGCTTTCTTATACCTGCCTCGGCTGTCACGGGATCGAGGGCTACAAGAACGCATACCCGGACTACAGCGTACCGGAGCTCGAGGGACAGCATCCGGAGTACCTGGTCGCAGCGCTCCACGGCTATCGCGACGGTGACCGCTCGCACCTGACCATGCACTCGCAGGCCTCGGTCCTCTCGGACCAGGACATCACGGACGTCGCCGCCTATCTGGCCGGCAAGCCCCTGACCCCGGGCGCAAAGCCGCAAGGGACGGTGCCCAAGGCTGCGGCCCTTTGCACCGCCTGCCACGGGCAGGACGGGGTGGCCGTCGTTCCCATGTATCCGACCCTCGCCGGGCAGCACGAGGACTATCTGGTGCGCGCCATCGAGGAGTACCAGAAAGGCGGTCGGAAGAACCCCATCATGAAGGGGCTCGCGGCGACCCTTAAGGACGAGGATATCCGCGAGATCGCGCGCTACTTCAGCGCACTTAAGCCCGCCCTGGCTACCGAGCCGCGTCCCTACACGCGCTTCGGCGCCGAATAGGCACCGCTCGCCTCGCCGTGCGGGAGCCTTAAGGCTCCCATAAGGGTCATTTCCTATGGTACCGGCATGTCTACTGGATTCGAATTTCGACGGAGTATTGCCATGAAACTGCCGAGCCTCTTAAGGAAGCCCCTGATCGCTGCGACACTGGGCGCGCTCACGATCGCAGTGCCAGCAGGTGCGCTGTACCTGGCGGGCGCTGCGCGCGCGGTCACCGCCGCGACCCCCCCTGTCGCCGCTGCGGTCACTCCCGTGCCGGCCGCTGCGAACGCGGGCGCGATGCTGCCGGACTTCAGCTCCATGGTGCAGAAGTACGGCCCGGCCGTCGTCAACATCACGGTGGTGACCAAGATACCGGCGTCCTACAGCTCGCAGGGGGATGATGACTCCGGCGACGATAACGACAACGACAACGACAACGGTAACAACGGTAACGATCAGAACCCGTTCGGGCCCAACGGCCCGTTTGCGCCCTTCTTCCGCGGCATGCCGCACGCGCCGCAGCAGACGCCGATGCACGGGGAGGGCTCGGGTTTCATCATCCGCCCCGACGGCTACATCATGACCAACGCCCACGTGGTGAACGGGGCGAGCGAGGTCACGGTACGCATGACCGACCGGCGCGAGTACACCGCCAAAGTGATCGGCGTCGACACCAAGTCCGATATCGCGATCATCAAGATCGCGGCGAAGGATCTGCCGACGGTGAAGCTCGGGGACTCGCACGATCTGAAGGTGGGTGAGTGGGTGCTCGCCATCGGCGCGCCGTTCGGCTTCGAGAACAGCGCGACCGCGGGCATCGTGAGCGCCAAGGGACGCTCCCTCGGTGGCAGCGAGTACGTGCCCTTCATCCAGACCGACGTGCCGATCAACCCCGGCAACTCCGGGGGGCCGCTCTTCAACATGCGCGGTGAGGTGATTGGCGTCAACTCGCAGATCTACAGCCGCAGCGGCGGCTACATGGGTGTCTCGTTCTCGATCCCGATCGACGTCGCCATGCAGGTGGGCCAGCAGCTGGAGGCCACGGGCCACGCCTCACACGGCAAGCTCGGCGTGCAGATCCAGAACGTGACCCAGGGGCTGGCGGACTCCTTCGGCCTGCCACAGCCCGAAGGCGCGCTGGTGGCGAGCGTGGTCAAGGACGGCCCCGCGGATCATGCCGGCATCGAGCCCGGAGATGTGATCCTGAAGTTGAACGGGCAGCCGCTGAAGAGCTCCGAGGAGCTGCCGGTGCAGATCGCGAGCATCGCTCCGGGCACGAGCGTGAACCTTGAGATCTGGCGCAACCACGCGACGCGCGCGATCTCCGTCAAGCTCGGCTCGCTCGACGAGAAGCGCACCGCCGCTAACGTCAGCCCCGAGGGACAGGGCGGCAAGCTCGGGCTCGCCGTGCGCCCGCTGACCGCGGACGAGCAGCACCAGGCCAACATGAAGGGCGGGCTGATCGTCGAGCGTGCGAGCGGGCCTGCGGCCGAGGCCGGCATTCAGCCCGGGGACGTCGTGATCGCGGCCAACGGTGCGAGCATCACCAGCGCCGAGGACCTGCGCGGTGCGGTGGAGAAATCCAAGGGACACATTGCGCTGCTCATCCAGCGCGGCGACACGCGGCTGTTCGTGCCGGTACGCGTCGGCTGAAGAATCAGACCGCCGCGAGCTGCCTCGCCATGACAAACGGGCCCGGATCTTCCGGGCCCGTTTTTTTTAGCTCACCCCGAGCAGCTGCGGCAGCCAGGTCGGGAGGTTGGTGGAGCAGTCGGCGAGCGTGCGCTCGGCGTTGAGCGTGAGGATGGTCTGCTGGGCGTAGGGATACAGCTGCGCCGGGCTCGGCAGGGCCGCATTGTTGGGCGCCTGACTGAAGTCGAAGGCCTTGGCGAGATTGTTCAGCTTGCGCCGTGCCGGGTCGATGCTCGAGAGCTTCAGCGGGTGGCTCGAGGTCGAGAAGGTGTCCTCGACGAACTGCAGCACGGAGGTGTGATCGAGTGTCTCCTTGAACACCGTGTCCGCCGGCGCCCAGGGCGAGACGATGAACAGCGGCACCCGGAACCCCGGGCCCACCGCCATCCCGGCATTCGGCAGTCCAGCCGGCACGTACTCGAGGATCTGCGGCGGTACGTGTTCGAAGAAGCCGCCGCCCTCATCGTAGGTGACGAACAGCGCCGTGGACTCCCAGGCGCTGGAGGCCATGAGCACCTGCACCACGCGCGCGACCAGTAGCTGCCCCATGTCGGGCGGGGCCGGCGGGTGCTCGCACACCACCGCCTCGGTGACGATCCAGGACACCGCCGGCAGTGTCCCGGCGGCGAGGTCGGCCACGAACTCGCTGAAGTCGCTGGTCGCCTGCGCGAGCCGCGGCGGATTGTCCAGGAACTGCGAGAAGAAGATGAGCGGGTTGAAGGCCCCGAGGGTCGAGGGGACCGAGCCGTCGGCGACCGTGTAGCACTTCCACGGCAGGCCCGCAGCGTCGAGCACGTCCGGCATGGTCGGCCAGCTGAGCACCGGCGGCAGCGCCGTCAGGGACGGGTTGTTGTACGGCAGCGAGTCGGTGTTCGTCGTGCTCAGATAGTCCCAGCCGCTGGTGCCGGTCCACAGATACAGCCGGTTGGGCAGTGTCGGACCGATCTGCGAGCAGAAGTAGTGATCGGCAAGCGTGAAGGCCTGCGCCAGCTGCACGTGGTAGATGTGATCGGCGGGCAGGAAGTAGCCGATCGCGATCGTCTGGCCGCTCTCATCGGTGACCCAGCCGTTCATCTTTCCGGAGTCCCACTTGTTGTGCGAGCCCGCCCAGCTGTGGTCAGGATCCTGGTCGCAGAAGTGAGTCAGGTGATAGGGATGATAGGCGGTGCCGGCGCTGTTGTAGTAAGTGAGCGCGGAGGGCGTGAACCCCGTTGCCGTCTTATCACCCTTGCCGAACATCGAGGCGAAGGCGCCGAAGTAATGATCGAACGAGCGGTTCTCCTGGCACAGGATGACGATGTGCTTGAGCTTGTTGTTGGAGGGCCACCAGGCGAGGTCGGGGAGACCTGCGGCGGTGGAAGCCGACAACACGCCCGCGGCGCTGCGCGGCAGCGCCGACCAAAGCGCAAGCCCTGCTGCCCCTGTTGCCGCTGCGGAGAGAAACTCGCGCCGGCTCCTGGGCTGGCGCGCGCGCCGCATCAGCTCCAGCCAACCCGGATGCATCGCATCCGGCGTCATCGGTTTGTCCATGAGCACTCCCTGCCCTGTTGGGCCTGTGGAGGCCGAACCTAACGCTGCCCGATGACGCGCAGATGAAGTCCTGAGCTTGGCAGGGGACGTGAGCTTGGCGTTGGTTAGAGCGCGAGTGCGGACTTTGCTGTAGTTACATACCGTAGCTACACACACGCATGTTCGCTTGGTTCCTTACCCTGGGACCTCAAAAGACCAGGTGGTGTCGGTTACGCATACTGAGCGCGGTGACGACATTCGCACCATTTCTATTCGCAAGGCTACGAGACAAAGCGCGCTCGCCGCTACACCGCCGGGTCGACTAGAGCACCCCAGGTGTGATCGACCGCGAGATCCCGCGAGCGGCCCTGATCTCCGCTTAACGAACGCCCGAACCGATCTGCTTCGGTAGCCAGGCAACGGCCCTGTCGATCACTTCCCCCATCTTCGACGGCCCCCCCAAGACGCCACAATGTCCGATGTCCGGAATCAGATACACCTCGGTGTTGCGGCGGCCTTTAAAA
>Ga0302324_100009313_pt1 | contig 20564 bp, 18 predicted proteins | sample Palsa_T0_1_FD_201949 | JGI IMG/M metagenome (GOLD analysis project Ga0302324, IMG submission 201949) | Peat permafrost microbial communities from Stordalen Mire near Abisko, Sweden - Palsa_T0_1 | ecosystem: Environmental > Terrestrial > Soil > Palsa > Peat permafrost | place: Sweden: Abisko...
GCACCGTCGTCCGCGTCAAGTTCGCGGCCACTCCCAATGCCGACCGCATTCGCGCGGCCATCGACACTGGTGGCCTCAAGGATGCCCGCATCCAGCAGCCCTACGGCCCCGCCGCGAACAACGAGGTGCTCGTCACCCTATCCCTCAGCGAGACCAGCGAAGCCGCCCTCGATCAGGGGCGAGCCACCATCATCAGCGCCCTTACCCAGAACTACGCTCCCGGTGCGCAGAATCAAGGCAAGCTCGACCTCGACAACATTAGCGGCTCAGCCCTCGCCTCCTGGCTTGAGCAGAATGACCCCGAGCATCTCGGCAACGCCCCCGACGGGCAAACCCGCTACGAGGCTCAGGCCGCGGCCGTCGTGCACTACCGCGACAACGACCACAGCGGCATTATCGACTCCATCGACGACCTGCGTGGCGTGGTCGATCCCGCCATCCTCACCGCCTTGCAACAAAACGCATGGCTCTCGGGCTTCCACTTCCGCGGCGGCGAAGTCGTCGGCGCCCAGGTCGGCAAAGTCCTCCAGCACCAGGCCGAGTTGGCCACGCTCTATTCCCTCGCTGGCATGCTGGTCTACCTCTGGTTCCGCTTTGAGCTGATCTACGGTGTCGCCGCTGTCGTCGCCTGCTTCCACGACACAATCATCACCGTGGGCGCCTTCAGCCTCAGCAATCAGGAAATCTCTCTCACCGTCATCGCCGCAATTCTCACCCTCATCGGCTACTCGATGAACGACACCATCGTCGTCTTCGACCGCATCCGGGAGAACCTGCGCCTCAGCCGCCGCGAGCCGCTTTCGGACCTGGTGAATCGCAGCATCAACCAGACTCTGAGCCGAACCGTCCTCACCTCCGGCCTGACATTTCTGACCGTGCTGTCGCTGTTCCTCTTTGGCGGCGAAGTCCTGCGCGGCTTCTCCTTCGCCCTCGTGGTCGGCATCATCATCGGCACCTATTCCTCAATTGCCGTTGCCGCCCCGATGCTGGTTGCCTGGCAGGACTGGCGCGCTCGCCGGGGCCGGGCCGCCACCCTACCCGCTGCGAAGAAAGCCAGGGTATGATGCTGCCATCCCACGTGGGCATCGGAAACCTGCACCCAATGAAGCGCAGGCTTGCCCTCCGGAGCGGGTGCGGCTGCATCTCGCCTCGGTATTGTGTTATAGAAGAGAACCGGCCCTGTCTGCCGGCGGGGTGCCTGCTACGCCGGACGTTGGCGTAGTGGGAAGTGGAGAGAAATCCACGCGAAAACCGGCCAGGTTCAGTCCGCGCTTCCTTGGCGCGCCGGGAACCAGATTGTCGGGAACAAATCGGGGCCCCTGCGGTGTCTATAAGAGGTGTCAACTACTGAAAGGTCCGAGGTCGGCCAATGGCAATGTTTGAAGACATCCTGCTGGAATCCGGGCACCAGATCAAAACGAAGAGCAGGTACTACACCTTCGTTGGCCTGCTGCTGAATGGTTCGGTTCTTGCGGCGCTCATCTTGTATCCCCTCATCTATCCTGAGGCGCTGCCCAAAGCAATGATGGCGACCCTGCTGGTCGCGCCACCGCCACCGCCTCCGCCCCCACCGCCGCCTCCGCCGGCTGTGCACGTCCAGCGGGTTGTGTCGGAGATGCTGAACAACCAGCTCACCGCGCCCACGAGAATTCCCCATGAAATCAAAATGGTGAGAGAAGAAGCCGCGCCTCCGTCCGCCGGCGTTGCCGGTATGGAAGGCATGGGCGGCTCCGCTGGCGGGGTCATGGGCGGCGTTCTCGGCAGCCTCGGCACCGGCTCAGCCCCGAAGATTCAGGCCGCGCCTCCCAAAAAGGTCACCGTCTCCTCCGGCGTGATGCAGGGTAACCGCATCGGCGGCGAAAACCCAACCTATCCCGCCATCGCCAAAGCCGCAAGAATTCAGGGAACTGTCGTCCTGCAGGCAACGATTTCTAAGAATGGAACAATCGAAAACCTGCGGATCATCAGCGGTCCCCCTATGCTTCAGTCGGCCGCCGAGCAGGCAGTCCGGGGCTGGCGCTATAAGCCCTACCTCCTCAACGGCGAACCCGTGGAGGTCGAAACTCAGGTGAACGTAGTTTTCAGTCTCGGTAGCTGATTCAACCGCCCTGATCCCCCACCCGGATCAGGGCGTTCCAACGTTTTTCCGGCCTCCCGCCTCTCATTCCTGCGGGCAGGTATTCCGTTAGCGCTCTTTGGCACCTACTACCGCAGCAAATGCCTCAGGAGGAAAGATTCAGTGATTCTCGCTCAGATCAGCCATCTCGTTACAAACCCGGCGTCCCTCGGCTTCTTCCAGGAAGGCCAGACAGTCGGATTCAGCCCTATCGACCTTTGGAACAACATGGGCTGGCTCGCCCGCGGCGTCGTGTTCGTCCTGTTCATCATGTCGATCTGGTCCCTCGCCGTCATGATCGACCGTTATCTCTACTTCAACGCCGCCCGCAAACAGTCCCGTGAGTTTGCCCCGCGCGTTGCCGGAGCCCTCAAGGAAGGCAAGCTCGACGAGGCCGTTAAGGTCGCAGACCGCAACAAGAAATCGCACCTCGCCGAAGTCGTTACCGCTGGCTTGCAGGAATTCCGCAACTACGGTGGCGGCGGCGCAGTAAGCGTCGAGCAGATTGAGTCCTCCAAGCGCGCTCTCGAGCGGGCCGAGGCCATCGTCCACGCCAAGCTGAAGAGAGGCTTGGGCTCCCTGGCTACCATCGGCTCCACGGCTCCCTTCGTCGGGCTGTTCGGAACCGTCGCCGGTATCCTCAAGGCTTTCCAGGAAATCGCTACTCAGAAGACCCCCGGTATCGGTGCCGTCGCTGGCGGTATTTCTGAAGCCCTGGTCACCACCGCGTTCGGCCTCTTCGTGGCCATCCCGGCGGTGTGGCTGTTCAACTATTTCACCAACCGCGTGGAGGCATTCGACGTCGAGATGGACAACTCCTCCAGTGAACTGATCGACTACTTCATCAAGCAGAGCAACAGTCGCCGGTAGTCGGCCAGAGCCTCGTCCGCGCCAGTTCGGCGGTCGAGGTGAGCAGTGCGGTAAGTGAGCGGGAATCTTTCGAGCCGGGAGCAGCATCCAGCGCTCCCGGCCCCTGATTGTCGCCCCTACCCCTAGAAATGTGATCGACGGAGCACACTGAAATGGCACTTGCCAAAAGGAACGAAGGAAGTAAGGTTAACGCCAATATCAACGTCACCCCCATGGTGGATGTGATGCTGGTCCTGCTGATCATTTTCATGGTCATCACGCCCATGCTCCAGAACAAGGTGAACGTCGATCTCGCCCAGAGCGCCAATGCCACGCCAATGGATGACGCCAATAAAGAAGACTCGGTCGTAGTCGCCATCACGCGCGACAGCAGAGTCTACCTGGGCCAGAACCAGGTAGCGATCGCCGGTCTCGGTCCTGAAGTCCGCGACGAGCTTGAAAACAAAACCAGCAAGATCGTCTACTTCCGCGCCGATGCCCGTGCCCATTACGGCACCGTCATGGATGCGATCGACGCCGTCCGTACCGCTGGCGTCGAAGAAGTGGGAATGCTCACCGAGCAGCAGCAGCCAACATCGACCAGGCCCCCATCCGCTGCAGGCGGCCAGTAACCAGACGAGTGGAAGAAACGAGGACTCAATTATGTCAATGAGCGTAGGCGGAGCCGGCGCCCTCAATGCGGAACCGAACGTTACCCCGCTGATCGACGTGCTGCTTGTGCTGTTGATCATTTTCATGGTCATCGTGCCGGTCACGCCCCGTGGGTTGGATGCGCTGGTGCCGCAGCCCCCCAAGAACCCGAACCAGCAGCAGCAAAATGACCGCACCATCGTCATCGAAGTCAACGCCGGCGCCGGTGGCGTTCCGACATACACGATCAATCAGACGCCAGTCGCCAAAAGCGACCTTGAGAGTAAACTCAACGAGATCTTCGCAACCCGCGCCGAGAAGGTGATGTTCGTCAAAGGCGATCCCAACCTGGATTTCCAGGCCATCGCTACCGTCATCGATGTCGGTCACTCGGTTGGCGTCGATCACATAGGACTGATCACACCCAAGATCGCGGCCGGTCAGTAAACGGCGGTAATTTTCCCGAGAGCGGGCGGGTTGCACTCTGGTTACCTTGCCTCGGGGCCCGGAAGAAGTACAATCGCTCTCGGCAGCGCTTTGTGCGAGGCATTGAGGCTCCTGGCGAGCTGAAGGAGAAGATAGACAGAATGAACCGTATCGCACGTTTCCTGGTGCTGGCCGCCGCCACAATCCTCCTGATGGTTTCCGCGACCGGCTGCAAACGCCTGGAGGCCCGCAATCAGCTCAACAAGGGAGTGCAGGCCTACAAGCAGGCGAAATACGAAGAGGCCATCGACCACTTTCAGAAAGCCGTCAGCCTCGATCCCACCTATCCCATGACCCGGCTCTACCTGGCTACTGCCTACGCACAGCAGGTGGTTCCCGGCCTCGACACTCCTGAGAACGAAAAGACCGCGCAGATGGCCATCAACGGCTTTATGCAGGTCCTGCAGGAGCATCCTGACGACATCACGAGCCTGAAGCAGATTGCCGCTCTCAACTATGATCTCAAGAAGTTCGGTCCGGCCCGTGACTGGCAGCTCAAGGTTCTTGCCGCCGATCCTAAGGACGCCGAAGCCGCGTACACCATCGGTGTCGTCGACTGGACCCAGGCCTACCAAAATGCGATCCACGCGCTGCAGAGCGCTGGCTTGCAGGATGACGGCCAGGGCAATGCCAAAATGCCCAAACCCGTCTGCAAGGCCATTCAGGACCAAAACGGCCAGCTCGTCGATGACGGTCTCAAATACCTGCAAATGGCCGTCACCCTGCGCTCCAACTACGACGACGCCATGCAGTACCTCAACCTCATGTACCGCCGCAAGGCCGACCTCGACTGCGGCAACGATGCCGCGCGCAAGGCCGATCTGGCTTCGGCCGGCGACTGGGTGCAGAAGGCTATGGGTGCCCGCAAGGCCAACGAAGAAAAGGCCAACGAGAAAGCCAATGGCGGCGTCGTAATGAACTGAACTTCGCCGGTCAATCCATAACCTGAAAGCCCCCGTTCAAGCCGGGGGCTTTCGCATTTTTCCTTTATCCCGCACCTGACTGTTTTTCCTGTACCCTGCACCCTGAACGCTGTACCCTGATTTTCGGTGTTCCGCAAAGTTCTCATCGCCAATCGTGGCGAAATCGCCCTGCGCATTCTTCGAGCCTGCCGCGAGCTGGGCCTCTCCACCGTCGCAGTCTATTCAGACGCCGATCGCGCCGCGCCCCACGTCCTCGAGGCCGATGAAGCCTACCGCCTCGGACCCGCGCCCGCTCCGGAATCCTACCTGCGCGGCGACCTGATCCTCGAAATCGCCAGCCGCACAGGCGCTGGCGCCATCCATCCTGGCTACGGCTTCCTCTCGGAAAACGCCGACTTCGCCCAGACCTGCGAGCATGCGGGCATAAAATTCATCGGGCCGCCCTCCTCGGCCATGCGCATCCTCGGCTCCAAGACCAATGCCCGCCAGGCCGCCGACGAAGCCGGAATGCCCCGCACCCCGGGCTGCGTACACGCCCTCGCCTCGCCCGAAGAGGCCAGCGACGTCGCTGCCGGAGTTGGTTATCCCATCATGCTCAAGGCCGCTGCCGGAGGCGGCGGCAAAGGCATGCGCGCCGTCTACAGCCCCCAGGATCTGCCCTCCGCCTTCGCTTCAGCCAGCAGCGAGGCCGACCGCGCCTTCGGCTCGGGCGACGTCTACCTCGAAAAACTTATCGAGCACCCCCGCCATATCGAAATCCAGGTCCTGGCCGACGAACACGGCCATTGCGTCTCCCTCGGTGAGCGTGAATGCTCCGTCCAGCGTCGCCACCAGAAAGTCATCGAAGAAGCTCCCTCCGCCGTCATTGATGGGAGTCTGCGTCGCCGCATGGGCGAAGCCGCGGTCCGCCTCGCGCAGTCCGCCGGCTACACCAACGCAGGCACCATCGAATTCCTCGTCGACGACCGGAAGAACTTCTACTTCCTCGAAATGAACACCCGCCTGCAGGTCGAGCATCCAGTCACCGAGCTGGTCACCGGCCACGACCTTGTCCATCTCCAGATTCACATTGCCCAGGGCGCGCCGCTGCCCTTCACACAGAAGGACGTCCAGCTGCGTGGCCATGCCATCGAGTGCCGCATCTATGCAGAGGACCCAGCCAACGGCTTCATGCCCTCGCCAGGCCGCATCACGCGCCTCCTGCAGCCCGGCGGCCCTGGCATCCGTGAAGACTGCGGCATCTTCGAAGGCTGGGTCGTTCCCGTCGACTACGACCCCATGCTTTCGAAGCTCATCGCCTATGCCCCAACGCGCGACCTCGCCATCGCCCGCATGCTCCGCGCCCTCGATGAATACGTCATCGGCGGCATCCGCACCAATCTCGCCCTCTTCCGCCGCATTCTCACCGATCCCGATTTTCGCGCAGCCCGCATCGACACTGGCTATCTCGAGCGCCTCCTTGCCGAGCCGCCTCCAGCCAACGGACATCGGATCGATGGAGACTCGACAATTCCCGCGACTGCCGCGGCTGCACTCTTCGAAGCCGCAAAGAATGGCAGCAACGGCTCTGCCCCAGAGCCCCCCCAGCCCGTGAGTACCTGGAAAACTGCCGCCCGTCGCGACGCTATCGGCGGATCCGACTGAAAGGTGCCGGCCCATGAAGGTCAATCTCGAAATCGACGGCCAGGCCCGCCAGGTCGAAATTGATCCCGCCGATCCTCCCGGCCAATGGCGCATTCGTGTCGATGGTGAGCCGGTGGAGGCTGACGCTCATTTCGTGCGCCCCGGAATCCTCTCCCTGCTCATCCGCGGCCAATCGTATCGCATCGTCCTCGACGCCGACACATCCGACCCCGCTCTCCACATCGGCTCGCATCGCATCCCGTATCGCATCGACGATCCCCGCTCCCTGCGATCCCGTCGCGGCCAGGCTCGGACCGATGGCCCCGTCACGCTCAAAGCCTCCATGCCCGGCCGCGTTGTGCGTATTTCAGTAGAGAAGGGCGAAGCCGTCGCCGTCCATCAGGGCGTTCTCGTCGTCGAGGCCATGAAGATGCAAAACGAAATCAAATCACCCAAAGACGGCCGCGTCGTCGAAATCCGCGTCGCGCCCGGGGACACCGTCGCTGTGGGCGACATCCTCGCCATCATCGAATAAGTTTCTGCACCCTGTCACTGCTGCTGCTGCGACTGCTGAATCTGCAACAACGGCTCGGCTGGCGGCGGAGGAGCCTGCGCCTTCTCCACCAGCATCGACCAGTCCTCAGGGATGGGCAGCTCCCGATCCAAATCCGGAGCCGTCTGCGACGTTGTCACCTGCACCGCGACATATAACTCACTATCAGTCCGGCCGCGGAACAATCCCCTGGTTGGCGGGACATCCGCATAATCGCGTCCCAGCGCGGTGCGAATATGCCGATCCCGCGCAACCAGAGCATTCGTGGGATCGAAACCCACCCATCCCAGCGCCGGCAAGAACGCCTCCACCCATGCGTGCGTCGCACTCGATGTCGACCGATCGTGGTCCTCGCTTCCGTGGTAAAGATAGCCGCTCACATACCGGCATGGAATCCCCAGTTGCCGCACCAGCGCGATCATAATGTGCGCGAAATCCTGGCAAACTCCCTCGCGGGTCTCCAGTGCCTCGTCGATCGGCGAATCCACGCGCGTGGCCTGCTTTGCATAGTTGAAGCTCTCGTACAGCCGGGCGTTGACCTCGTGCAGCAGCACCAGCGGATCGTCCCGCCGAACCACCTGCAGCTCCTGCGCCAGTTCCAGCAGTGCTGGCGTTGGCTTGGCAAATTCGCTCGGCAGCAGCATCTCCCAGTAGTCGCCCTCCGCCACCAGCGCGTCCAGCTCCTTCCAGGCATCCGGCCCCAGCGAGCTCGGAATCGTCGCCAGCGGCTGATGCTCCAGCACCGCCTCCGCCACAATCACCAGCTGCGCATGCCGTCCTGGAATATCGAAGTGGTGAATGTTATTTCCCAGATGATCCCGATACGTAAAGACGCGGCAGCGCGGGCTCACCGACAACGTGAACGACAGGCAGCGCTGATTGCTGTCGCTCCTCGGATGCATCCGCACTTCCATCGTGCTCTCGCTCACCGAGCGGCTATAGAGAAACTTCGTCAGGTGCCGGACAAAATAAAAATGCATAATTTAGACCGCCAGCGCCGTTTCCACCGAGTACTGGATGTACACGGCATAGATCAGGTCATGAATCTCTCTGCACTGCTCGAGAATGCGCCGCAGATACCGCACCGGATCCTGCGCCAGAATCTCACCGACCTGCGCAAATCCCAGCGTCGCCTTCAGCCGTCCCGCCACTCGCATGAGCTCGCCCCCGCGCTGCGTTCGCGTACACTGCTGGATCGCCTCCAGAGCGCTGTGCAGCGCGTCTACCGCGTAGCGCACCGTGTGCGGAAAATCCGGATCGAGCAACAGAAACTCCAGAATTCGCTCGTGCGTCAGATCCGCCGTGTGCACGCGGCAGAACGCCTCGAATGCTGTGCAGATGCGCAGCAGCCCCACCCACTCCAGATACTCTCCCGCATCGTCGGAATCCTCGCCGAGAAATACCTCGCGCTCGTAAACGTCCAGCAGCGTGGTCAGCGACCAGGCTCGCTCCAGGTACTTTCCTACGCGCATAACATGCCATCCCTCCCCGTGGCTCAGCGTCGTATCGGTCACGCCCTGGAACAAGTGCACACCATCGATGATCGTCGGCAAAAACTCCGCCAGGTTCCTCTCCGAAGGCGATGCCGTCCGCAACCGGCTGATCTCATGAAACAGTCCGTTCAACCGCTGCCACTGCTCCGTGCTGATCTCGTCGCGTATCTGTCTCGCGTTTTCGCGCGCTCCAAAAATGCAAGCCGTGATCGAAGCATGCTTTGTCGTGTCGAAACACAGCGCGTGCACCAGCGCCGTCACGCCCAGCCAGCGCGCCGGCTCACCGTCGCCGTCCGGATCGTCATGCCAACCCAGCCCCTGCGCCGATCCCACCGCCGAAAGCACTCGCTGCCATCGCCGCTCCGCGCTCACCCGCGAGCGGTCCAGCATCAAGCCCATATTGATGTCGATCAGCCGCGCCGTATGCTCGGCCCGCTCCAGATACCGGCTCGTCCAGTACAAACTGTCAGCTACCCGCGAAAGCATTCCGCCACCCCACCAAAAACTGGCAACCAACCACTAATAACCGTGCTGACCGCCGCACCGCTAACCGATTTTTCGCTGACCGTTCCATCGCCGACCGCCTCTTAGCTAGCTTCCCAGCACCCATGTGTCCTTGCTCCCGCCGCCCTGCGACGAGTTCACCACCAGCGATCCCTGCCGCAATGCCACGCGCGTCAGCCCGCCGGGCACAATCGTCACCTTGTCACCGAACAAAATGTACGGACGCAAGTCCACATGCCGCGGCCCAATCGATCCGTCCTCCAACAAACAAGGCGCGCGCGAAAAAAGCAGCGTCGGCTGCGCAATATAGTTCCGCGGATCGGCATCGATCCTGCGCTTGAACTCCTCCCGCTCCGCTGCCGAGCTCTGCGGCCCCACTAGCATCCCGTAACCGCCCGACTCACCCACCGCCTTCACCACCAGCTTCTCCAGGTTCTCCTTCACATACGCCCGCTGCTTCGGATCCGTCAGCAGATACGTCTCAACGTTGTTCAAAATCGGATCCTCATCCAGGTAATACTTGATGATCGCTGGCATATAAGCGTACAGCGCCTTATCGTCCGCAACACCCGTTCCAAACGCATTCGCCAGCGTCACATTGCCCGCGCGATACGCGTTGAACAGGCCCGCTGCGCCCAAAATCGAATCGCCGCGAAACGCCAACGGATCGATGAAGTCGTCGTCGACGCGCCGGTAGATCACATCCACGCGCTTCAGCCCTGCCGTGGTCCGCATATAGACCACGTTGTCGTGGATGACAAGATCCCGACCCTCGACCAGCTCCACGCCCATCTGCCTCGCCAGCCATGTGTGTTCGAAATAAGCCGAGTTATAAACCCCTGGCGTCAGCACCACGATGGTCGGCTCCGGCCGCCCCTCCGGCGCCAGCGACCGCAACGTCGCCAGCAGCGCTTGCGGATAATGATCGATCGGCCGCACGCCGTAATCGCGAAACAAACTCGGCAGCGTGCGTTTCATGATGCGCCGATTCGTCAGCATGTACGACACGCCTGACGGCACACGCACGTTGTCTTCGAGCACCACATACTCGCCGCTTTCGAGGCGCAACAAATCTGTGCCGGCAATGGCTACATAGACGTTGCGCGGCACCCGCAACCCCCGCATCTGCCGCCGGAACTGCTGACAGCTGTAAACGACTTCGCGCGGCACCACACCCTGCGCCAAAATCTTCTGGTCGTTATAAACATCGTGAAGGAAAAGGTTCAGCGCCGTAATTCGCTGCGTCAGTCCGCGCTCGATTACGTCCCACTCCTCGCCCGTCACCAGCCGCGGAATCAAATCGTACGGAAAAATCCGCTCCGTCCCCTCATCTCGCCCATACACGGTGAACGTGATCCCCTGCATCAGGAACGACGCGTCTGCCGACTGCTTCCGCCTGCGGATCTCCTCCGGGGGCAGCGTCGTCAGCTCATGGAACAGCGCCTGATAATGCGGGCGAATCGCTCCGTCCCCATCGAACATCTCGTCGAAGGCGGCGTCCATAAAATAGTCGCGGAGCAGCGGGTGCCCTGGAACTCCCCGCACAGGCGTAGTTGTCATACCAGTCCGTTATTCGGATGCCCGAATTCTGCAATTAGTCAGGCTGAACCGCTAAGGTCGTTCCGTTTCGGACGGGGAAACCCGCACGCTTCGACGGGGAAACGTACCTTCTTGTACCACGCCGGCCAGGGGTCGGCAAACCTAAACCACGACGCCACCAGGCAAGGTCGCCGGAAACTACTTCCTGTAGATCGTGCCACCTTTCATCACAAACCCTACCCTCTCCACCGCCGTAATATCCTCGAGCGGATTCCCAGGTACCGCCACCACATCCGCAAAGTATCCAGGCCTCAGGTCGCCAATCTCCCCCTGCCACCGCAGAATCTGCGCCCCGTTCAGATAGTCCGCCTGTAGCACCGCCAGCGGAGTCATCCCGTACAGCACCATCAGCTCGAATTCCTTCGCCTGCGTTCCATGCGGAAACGGGCCCACATCCGACCCCACCGCCATCGCAACTCCCGCCGCCACCTGCCGCTTGAATTCGTGAATTTTGTATTCCAGCATCTTGTGCTCCCGCGCTCCAGCCTCGGGCGAAGCCGCATGCTCCGCGAAGTATTCAAAAATCGTGAACGTAGGCACCGCCGGAATGCGCTTCTCCTTCATCAGCCGTATGGTCTCGTCGCTCAGCTGCGTCGCATGATCGATCGACGCCACCCCCGCCTCCGCCGCATACAGCGTTCCAGGCTCTCCCTGCGCATGGACGCCAACATTCATCCCCAACCGTGCCGCCTCATCCACGCCGGCCTTCAGCTGCGCCGCGGTATATTGATACGGCGTGTGAAACGCCCAGAACTCCGGATCGCCCTCCACCGGTGGCATCCCCTTCTGCTCAGCCTCAGTAGCATCGCGGTCCGGCCCCGTCTCGTACATCTTCACAAACGTCGAACCCTGCTTGTGCTGCTCCCGAATCACCGCGACAATCTCGTCAGCGCTGTTCGCATAATCCGCGTTCGACAGCACATGCTGCGCCGGATTGAAGTGATTAGCATCCTCATGCCCACCCAAAATATCCACGGCATTTCCGCTGATTCGCAACCGCGGTCCCGGAATCAATCCCTCATCGATGGCCCGCATCACCGCCGTGTCCGCCGACCAAGCGCCCTCCGTCCCCATATCGCGCTCCGCCGTGAATCCAGCCATCAGATCCGCTTTCGCGGCGAGCGTTGCGATGATCGTCCGCTGCGGCACCGACTCCTCCACCGTCTGCAAATCCTCAGCACCGGGATGCAAAAACAAATGCACGTGCGCATCGATCAGTCCCGGCATCAGCGTCGAATCTCCCAAATCAATCACCTCCGCCCCCGCAGGATGCTCGACCGACGTCCCCGCCGCCACGATCCGCTCGCCTTCAACCAAAACCTCACCCGGCGACACAATCTTTCCTGCCGCCACATCCAGCAACCGCGCCGCATGCAACACAATCGGATGCGCCGCCCCAGCCGGCGCCTCCTGTGCCAATGCCACCACAAAACCTCCAACCATCGCCACCACGATCAGCCATCCGCATCTCTTCATTCGTTCCGTCCCCGAACCCTGAACTTTAATTCCTAAACTCTAAACTCTCCCCGCTCCCAACCCCCTGTAACCTGTGACCTGTACCCTGTAACCTGAAATCTCCAATGGATTCTCCCGCCATTTCCTTCCGCGACCTCACCCGCTGCTTTGGCCCGTTCACCGCGGTTGACGGCATCACTCTCGACGTCGCCGCAGGCCAGTTTTTCGGCTTCCTCGGACCCAACGGCGCAGGCAAATCCACCACCATCAAAATGCTCACTGGTCTCCTGGCTCCCACCTCCGGCCACATCGAACTCCTCGGCCTGGACTTCGCCACGCACCCCCTCGACATCAAGCGCCAGATCGGCGTAGTCCCCGAAGGCCTTGCACTCTTCGGTCGCCTCACCGCGTCGGAGTACCTCCGCTTCGTCGGCCGAATGTATGGCCTCGATCTCAAGACCACGAACAGCCGCACAGAAGAGCTTCTCGACTTCATGAACCTGGCCAACGAGCCAAAGAAGCTCGTCACCGACTTCTCGCACGGCATGCAGAAGAAGCTCGCCCTCGCTGCCGCCGTTATCCACGGCCCACGGATTCTCTTCCTCGACGAGCCCTTCGAAGGTGTCGACGCCATCGCCGCGGGCACGCTCAAAGCCATGTTGCAGCGCATGACCGAACGCGGCGCCACCATCTTCCTAACCTCGCACGTGCTCGAAATCGTCGAGCGCCTCTGCAGCCACGTCGCCATCATTCATCAGGGCCGTCTCGTCGCCAACGGCTCGCTCGACGAGCTCCGCGCCGGTGTAGCCGCCAGCATCTCTGGACCTCAACCCGAAGAGAAGCTCACCCTCGAAGAACTCTTTCTCCGCATCGTCGGTGGCTCCGGAACCGGAACTCCCGAAGAAGCTGTGCAGGAGCTTTCATGGCTGGCGTAGAAACCGCCTCGCCACGCGCCGGCTGGGGATTCCTCTCGCCCCTGGCCCGCGGCCAGTATGCCGCCATTGTCTGGGTGCAGAGCCGCATGTTCGTCAATTCATTTCGAACCCGCCGCGGCGCGATGGAATTCGGCGCCCACGTTCTTGTCTTTCTGATCTTCGCTCTCATCGCCGGCGGTCCAGCCTTCGGCCTCGGGTTCGGCGCCTGGGTTGCGATGACCCACGGTCGCGTCCTCGGAATTTCCGTGCTGCTGTGGGTGCTCTTCCTTGCGTGGCAGTTCTTCGCCGCCCTCGCGCCTGCCCTCGGAGGCCAAAACCCCGAACTCAGCCACCTGCTGCGCTATCCCGTCAGCTTCGGCTCGTGGATTGTCCTCTATCTCGTCTACGGCATTGCCGCCCCTTCGACTCTCATCGGCATCATCTGGGCCATGGCGATCGGCATCGGCATCAGCGTCGCTCGCCCCGATCTCTTTCTCTGGACCTTCTTCACCCTCGCCCTCTTCGTCTTATTCAACCTTCTGCTCGCCCGCATGATCCTTGCCTGGATCGAGCGCTGGCTCGCACAGCGCCGCACCCGCGAGATCGCCACCGCCGTCTTTCTATTCCTCGCCCTTGCTGCCCAGGCGTTCAATCCCGTTTATCGTCAGAATCCACACAACCGCCCCTTCTCGAACGTCCAACGGAAGACTGCGAACCACTTCGCCAGCCGTGCCCTGGAGGCGCAAAAAACCCTGCCCCCGGGCCTCGCCATCAATTCCATTAACTTCAGGGCGCAGCATCACCCTCTTGAAGCTTCTGAAGATCTCCTCTGGCTCGGTCTCTACACATTGGGTGCGGGAGCATTGCTCACCTGGCGCCTGCGCTCTGAAAGCCGCGGCGAGAACCTCAGCGAAGCGCCCCGCCGCTCGTCCAGAGCACGCGCAAAATCTCAGACCCGCGCCTGGATAGATTTCTCAGGTCCAATTGCCGCCGTCTTTGAAAAGGATCTCCGCTACCTCATGCGCAGCGGGCCTATGCTCTACAATCTCGCAGCTCCGCTGGTCATGGTCTTCGTCTTCGGCGGCGCATTCCGTGGAGCAGGACAGTTCTCTAGCCTGCGTCTCCAATATGCTTTGCCCCTCGGCCTGGTGTGGGCTTTCTTCGGCCTCGCCCGCCTCATCTGCAACAACCTCGGCATGGAAGGCGACGGCATTCAGTTTTACTTCATCTCGCCGACCCCGTTGCGCACGGTGGTCCTCGGCAAGAACTTTCTACATCTCATTTTGTTTCTTCTGGAGGCGGCGCTCATCTCTGGTCTCGTCGTTTTTCGTTTCGGACGCCCTTCGCTCAGTATCGCCGCGGCAACGCTCGCATGGCTGGTCTTTGCGGTTCCGGCGAACTTCGCCATCGGCAATTTGCTTTCCATCACGATGCCTTACCGCATCAACATGTCCCGCATTCGGCGCGAAACCGGCGCGCTGGGCAACGGCCTCACCAGCATGCTCACGCAACTCGGATTTGTCGGAGTTGGTGCTTTGGTCCTCGTGCCCTGCGCGATCTTCGGTCATATCTGGCTGGCGGTGCCGATCTTCCTGGTACTCGCCGCGGTCGCCCTGTTCACCTATCTGCGCGTGCTCGGCAGCGTGGATCGCATGGTGCAATCCCGCCAGGAGTCACTCGCGCTCGAGATCATGAAGACCACCTGAACGGGCAGGTTTCTGTACCCTGTAACCTGCGCCTGTACCCTGTCTCTCACACCAACTCGAGTCCGGCAAAGAAATATCCAATCTCAAACTTCGCCGTGTCCTCGGCATCCGATCCGTGAATCGCGTTCTCCTCAATCGACCCCGCATACTTCTTGCGAATCGTTCCCTCGTCCGCATTGGCCGGATTCGTCGCGCCCATCAGCTTGCGCAGATCGGCAATCGCGTTGTCCTTCTCCAGCACCAGAGCGACGATCGGTCCCGATGACATGAATGTGGTCAGCGATCCGAAAAACGGCCGTTCCTTATGAACGTAGTAGAAGCCCTCGGCCTGTGGCTTCGAGATGAACAGTTTTTTGATGGCGACTATTTTGAACCCGGCCTTTTCAATATCCGCGAGAATCGCTCCCGCATAGCCCTTCCGAATCGCATCCGGCTTAATAATGCTGAACGTACGCTGACTCAATGCCTCGTCTCCTGAAAACATCTTGGTTTCTATCAGTGTAGAGCAGGCCTTCAGCGCTCAATGTTCGAGCCGAAAAGTGAAATCTCCCAAACGGCCGTTGTAGAAGCGAAAAGTGCCGTTCCCACATTGCGGACAATCGCTTGGTCCGGACCACTGAATCTTCAAGTCTCTCGCACCCTCATCCGAAACACAGAACAGAGGCATTTCACCAGACTTGATAAAGCCTGTCTTACGCTCCACTACGACAAATGTGCTTCCGGATCCACCGCAATCGGTTTGGTCCCGTTCCTTTGTGATCAAAGCGCGATACTGCCTGCTGGGAGACGAACTCGCCATCAGGTATTTAGTTCCGGAGAAGTAATACCAGAGGGTGCCGGCCAACGCACCAACCCCTCCGACCACACCCACAGGCATAAAGCAAAGGATCAGGATCTTCAGGAACCGCTGCTTGCGTGGCACAATCGATGGCTCCAAGGCGTGTCAGTTTGTAACCCTAATCCCTAAACTCTAATCCCTAAACTCTGCCGTTCTACTTCCCGATTACCCGCGCCACCGTCTCCCCAATCGCTGCCGGACTTTCCACTACGTGAATCCCCGCCGCCGTCAGCGCCTTCATCTTCTCCGCGGCTGTACCTTGTCCGCCAGAGATGATCGCTCCCGCGTGCCCCATGCGTCGTCCAGGAGGCGCCGTCTGTCCAGCGATGAATCCCACCACCGGCTTCTTCACGTGCTGCTTCACATACTCGGCCGCGGTCTCTTCCGCCGTCCCGCCAATTTCGCCGATCAGAATGATCGCCTCGGTCTCCGGATCCTCGTTCAGCAGCTTCAGAGCATCCACATGCGTCGTGCCCACAATCGGATCGCCGCCAATCCCAATCGCCGTCGACTGCCCAATCCCGCGCTGCGTCAGCTGATACACCGCCTCATACGTCAGCGTGCCCGAGCGCGACACAATCCCAATCGACCCTTCCTTGTGGATCCGTCCTGGCATGATCCCAATCTTCGCCTTCCCCGGCGAAATCACGCCCGGGCAATTCGGTCCAATCAGCCGCGAACTCGAGTGCTTCAGCACACTCCACACCTTCACCATGTCGTTGATCGGAATTCCCTCGGTGATGCAGATGATCAGCGGCACGCCCGCATCGTTGGCTTCCAGAATCGCATCGGCAGCAAACGGCGGAGGCACAAAAATCACCGTAGCATTCGCGCCCGTTTCCTCCACGGCCTTATGCACCGTGTCGAACACAGGCCAGCCCTCATGGATGGTCCCGCCCTTGCCCGGCGTCACGCCGCCCACGACCTTCGTCCCGTATTCCGCGCAGCCCTTCGCGTGAAACGTTCCTTCGCGTCCAGTAATCCCCTGCACGATGAGGCGAGTATTTTTATCGACGAGAACCGCCATGGCTACGCCGCTCCTTTCGCGGCCTTCACCACTAAATCAGCGGCCTCTTTCATCGTTGAACCGATCAGGAACTTCAACCCCGAATCCTTCAAAATCTTCCGCCCCTCTTCCACGTTCGTGCCTTCCAGCCGCAGCACCACCGGCACCTTTACATTCAGGTTTTTCGCCGCCTGCACCACGCCCTGCGCCAGCGTATCCACTCGCAAGATCCCACCAAATATATTGATGAACACCGCCTGAACACCCTTGTCCGACAGCAGAATCTCGAATGCGTGCTCGATCTGCTGCTGATTTGCGCCACCACCCACATCCAGAAAATTCGCCGGCATCCCGCCCGCGTACTGGATGATGTCCATCGTCGCCATTGCCAGTCCCGCGCCGTTCACCATGCAGGCGATGTTGCCATCCAGCTTGATATAGTTCAGCGCGAACTTCGACGCCTCGACTTCGAGCGGATCTTCCTCCGCCACATCGCGCAGCTCCTTCAGATCCTTGTGCCGGAACATCGCGTTGTCGTCGAAGTTGATCTTGCAGTCCAGCGCGAACAGCTTATCGTCCTTCGTCGTGATGAAAGGATTGATCTCCAGCAGGGAGGCGTCCGTCTCGATGTAGGCCCGGTAAATCCCAGTCATGAACTTCACAGCATCGGAAATCTGCGTCGCCTTCAGTCCCAGCGCAAAGGCCAACTCCCGCGCCTGATACGCCTGGAACCCCACCCCTGGATCGACGTACGCCTTATAGATTGCCTTCGGATCCTTCGCTGCGACCTCTTCAATCTCCATGCCGCCTGCCTGCGACGCCATAAACACCAGCTTCGCCGCAGCGCGATCCAGCACGATCCCCAGATACAGTTCGCGATCGATCGCAGCAGTCTCTTCGATCAGCAGCCGCTGCACCTTCTGTCCCAGCGGACCCGTCTGGTGCGTCACCAGCTGCATGCCCAGAATCTGCTCGGCATACAGCTGTGCTTCATCGATCGTCTTCGCGACCTTCACGCCGCCGCCCTTGCCGCGGCCTCCAGCGTGAATCTGCGCTTTGACCACAACGCCCTTCGCGCCGCCGCTGAACAGCCGCTTCGCCACTTCCAGCGCTTCATCCAGCGTGTTCGCGACCTCGCCATGCGGAATCGCCACGCCATACTTCGCAAGAATGTCTTTTGCCTGATATTCGTGAATTTTCATATAAGGTTTTCAGTAGAAACTTCGCAAACTTAGGTCTTCAGAAGAAACCGACACAAATTAAGTCCGGAAGAAAGTCGGTGTGAGATCCTTCCCGCCCGCACATGCGCGCGAACAATCCCGCCAAGGCAGAATGATCAGTGTAGCGAACGCGTCCGATCTCCGGCAAACTCGCCAACACCCTACTCGACAAATTCGCAAATCACGCCCATAAGACCGTCTCCTTGCGCTACACTGGCGCTCTCCCACGGTCAGAACTCTCCCTCTGTAACCGTTTCTCCCCCTCGGCCCCGTTCGTCCACTGGCTGCGGTCTCCGCAGTCGCGAAATGTTCTCAGTCTCTTCAGGAGGGAAAATGAATCTCAGCAAAAGTCTCTTCGCCGAATTCTTTGGAACCGCATGGCTCGTCTTTGGCGGATGCGGCGCTGCCGTTCTCGCAGCCGGATTTCCCGGTCTTGGCATCGGCTTCGTCGGAGTCGCGTTCGCTTTCGGCCTCACCGTCCTGACCATGGCGTATGCCATCGGCCACATTTCCGGATGCCACCTCAACCCCGCCGTCTCTTTCGGGCTCGCCATCGGCCGCCGCTTTCCGCTGGCGCATCTCGTGCCCTACATCCTGGCGCAGGTCTTTGGTGGATTCGTCGGTGCTGCCACCCTCTACGTCATCGCCCGCGGCAAACCGGGCTTCGTAGTCGGCGGTTTCGCGTCCAACGGCTACGGTGTCCATTCCCCAGGTGGCTACAGCATGCATTCCTGCTTCGTCGCGGAAATGGTTCTCACCTTCTTCTTCCTCCTCATCATCATGGGTTCCACCGACGTCCGCGCTCCGAAAGGATTCGCGCCCATCGCCATCGGCCTTGGCCTCACCCTCATCCACCTTATCGGTATCCCCGTTACCAACCTCTCCGTCAACCCCGCCCGCAGCACCGGCCCCGCTCTCTTCGTCGGTGGATGGGCCCTCTCGCAGCTCTGGCTCTTCTGGCTGGCGCCGATCCTCGGCGGCGTGCTGGGCGGCCTCCTCTACCGTGTCTTCTTCGCCGAGAAGCACGCACCAGGCGTGCAGGCGGTTCCGGCCAAGCCGGCATACGACCCGCTGCCCGGCACTTCTGCCGGCGATTAGCCCATCCTCCTGGTCGAGGCGGCTCGTATCTCTCGAACCGTCTCGACCAGTCGAGTAGCATGGGATCATCGCATGCCCGCACTGCAAGCTCTGCTTAAACAGATCGCCGAGGAGCATCGCCCCCTCACCCGCGAAGAGGCCCGCAATGCGCTCCACGCAATCCTGACGGGCGAGCCTGACGCGGCTAACGACCTCGAGATCGGCGCGCTGCTCACCGCCATCGCCACGCGCGGCGAGACCGTCGACGAACTCACCGGCTTTGCGGAAGCCATGCGCGCCTTGTCGATCCCCATTCCGCTCACTCCAGATGAACGCGCCGCTCTCGTCGACACCTGCGGAACCGGCGGCGACGGCCTCGGCACCTTCAATATCTCCACGGGCGCAGCGCTGGTTGCAGCAGCCGCCGGAGCCAAAGTTGCCAAGCATGGCAATCGCGGAGTCACCTCAAAGTGCGGCTCCGCCGACGTCCTCGAAGCCATGGGCGTACCCGTCGCCCTGACCCCGCAGCAGTCCGCCGACTGCCTCCGCGCCACAGGGTTCACCTTCCTCTACGCCCCCGCGTTACACCCGGCTCTGAGGCGCGTGCAGCCCATCCGCCGCGCGCTCGGCTTCCGCACCATCTTCAATCTTGCCGGTCCGCTCACCAATCCCGCAGGCGCTCCCGCGCAGATCATGGGCGTCTATTCGGCGGCCAGGCTCGAGATCGCCGCCGGAGCCATGGCGCAGCTCGGTATCCGCTTTGGCCGCGTCGTTCATGCGCGCAATGGCATCGACGAAATCGCGCTCTCCCCGACCGACACCATCATCGTGCGCGCGGTCTCCGACCACGATGCGCCTCAGCCCATCGCCACTCTCGTTTATCCCGAAGACGTCGGCCTGGCCCATGCCGAGCTGTCCGAACTCCAGGGGGGCGACACGCCGCAAGACAACGCCGCCATTCTCGAAGCCATTCTCAGCGGTGCCGAGATCGGACCCAGACGCGACGTCGTTCTCCTCAACGCCGCCGCTGCGCTTGAAGCCATCGGTATGGCTGCTGACCTGAGAGAAGGAATAGCCCGCGCTTTGGAGGCCATCGACTCCGGCGCAGCCCGCACCACGCTGAATGCCCTGCGCGATTTCGCCCGAAGCATCGCGCCAGTAACCCGCTGACCGATTCGGCTAAGTGATCCCTATTCCCTGGTTTCTTCACCGCGCCACCGCGATCCGCAGCGGCATAATCTCCGGTCTGTCCGTATCGGACTCCGGCTCCGGAGTCAGCGCCAGATCCTTATATTTCTTCGCATCTCCATCGCGCTTCAGCCGCTTCACAAACATCCGGAAATGCGAATACAACCGCGCCATCTTCCAGTGCTTGTAAGCCAGATCCGACCCGTATCCCGTCCAGAACCTCAGCCAGTTCTCCTTCGGCAGCGTCGGCCGCCGGTCAGCCCTGTGTTTCCGCCGCAGATATCCGCCCTGCAGCGGATCGATCTTCTCGTACACAATGCAGAAGTGGAACCACAGCAGCAGCGCCATCATGTTGTCCAGTGG
>Ga0302324_100009315_pt1 | contig 20560 bp, 17 predicted proteins | sample Palsa_T0_1_FD_201949 | JGI IMG/M metagenome (GOLD analysis project Ga0302324, IMG submission 201949) | Peat permafrost microbial communities from Stordalen Mire near Abisko, Sweden - Palsa_T0_1 | ecosystem: Environmental > Terrestrial > Soil > Palsa > Peat permafrost | place: Sweden: Abisko...
CAGCAGGACTCCCGCGAGCATTACCGAGCCCGCCGTAGGGGCTTCGGTGTGCGCATCCGGCAACCAAGTGTGCAGCGGAAAGAGCGGCACCTTGATCGCAAACGCCAGGAAGAACGCGCCGAAGAGCACATATTCCGTTCGCAGCGGCAAGGTGACCGAGCCGTTCGCAAGCAGGGACTGGATCTGCGCGACATCGAAAGTGGGATAGCCAGCGACGGCGGTGATGCGGTAGAGCCACAAGATCGCCACGAGCATCAGGATCGAGCCGAACATGGTGTACAGCACGAATTTCAGCGCGGCGTAAATGCGGCGGCCGTGCCCCCAGATACCGATCAGGAAATACATGGGAATCAGCATCACTTCCCAGAACAAGAAGAACAGGAAAAGGTCAAGCGAAACGAAAACGCCGATGACTCCGGTCTCGAGCACCAGCAGAGAAATGAAGAAACCTTTCACGCGCTGGTCAATCGACTTCCAGGCCGAGAGGATCGAAATCGGAGTGAGGAGCGTGGTTAAGATCACGAGAAAGAGGCTGAGCCCGTCGATGCCCAGGTGATAGTGAATCGGCGGCTGGGGAATCCAATTGTGAAATTCTTCCCATTGATAGCCGGCGGCGTGCAGGTCAAAGCCGCGCAGGAGCAGCAGGGAAAGGGCGAACTCGACGACTGCGGTGGTCATCGCCAGACGGCGAATCCAGACGTGATCGTCATCGCGCAGGAGCAGGAGCGCCAGCGTGCCCGCGACGGGCAGGAACGTCAGGATCGATAGCAAATAAGTTTGCGGCACGTCAGTCCACCATCCAGAGCAGCAGGGAAGTGAACACTAGGACGCCCAAAATGATCCAGGTGGCGTAGCTGCGGATGTTTCCGGTGCTCGTGCGGCGGACGCGATCGCCCGTTTCGCGGGAGACGAAGGCGACCCCGTTCACCGTGCCGTCGATCGCGCGTTCGTCGACGACGTGCCACAGAACCTTGTCCGAAATCCAGACCAGCGGTCGCACGATCACGGCCCTGTACAATTCGTCGATAAAATATTTTCCGAGGAGCAGCTTGTACGGGGCAGAGAGAGAAGCTGCCAGCTTCTTCGGCGTTTCCGGGCTTTTGATATAGAACCACCACGCGAGCAAGAATCCGAGAAGCCCGGCGATGACAGGCGCGCCAAGCAAAGCCTGCAAAAGTTCTCCGCCGCCTCCTGAAGTTTCGGCCGCGGCAGCTGCAGGTTCCGCGCCGGTTGCCAGGACGGGCGCGAGGAAATGTTGGAAATGGTTCACGCCGCCCACGAGTTGCGGCGCGGCCATCCATCCGCCGCACACGGAGAGAACGGCGAGAACGATCAGCGGGATCGTCATGTTTTTCGGGGATTCGTGAACGCGCACATGGTGCTCGTCATATCTTTCCTCGCCGAAAAACGTGAGGAAGATCAGGCGGAACATGTAAAACGACGTAAGGCCCGCGGCAAAAACGCCGATCCAGCCAAGTACGGGGCTGACGCGCAGCGCTTCGTTCAGGATTTCGTCCTTGCTGAAGAATCCGGAAAAACCCGGCGCGCCAGCGATCGCAAGCGTGGCCATGAGCATGGTCCAGAAGGTGACCGAAATTTTCTTGCGCAGGCCGCCCATCTTGCGCATGTCCTGCTCGCCGCCCATGGCGTGGATCACGCTGCCGGCGGCGAGGAAGAGCAAGCCCTTGAAGAACGCGTGCGTCATCAGATGAAAAATGCCCGCGCCGAACGCGCCCACGCCGCAGGCCAGAAACATGTAGCCGAGCTGGGAAACGGTCGAGTAAGCGAGAACTTTCTTGATGTCGGTCTGCACGAGGCCAATCGTGGCGGCAAACAGAGCCGTGGCGCAGCCGATGACTGCGACCACCTGCATGGCGACAGGAGCGTTGAGAAAAATCGCGTGGGAACGCACCACCATGTACACGCCCGCGGTAACCATCGTCGCCGCGTGGATCAGTGCGCTGACCGGCGTGGGGCCTTCCATCGCGTCCGGCAACCACACGTAGAGGGGAAGTTGGGCGGATTTTCCTGCCGCGCCCACAAACAGCAGAAGCGCAATCGTCGTGAGGGTGCCAATATGCCCTGCAGGATCAGCGGTCATTTTAGCGGCCTGCGGCAGCACGACCGAGAAGTCCAGCGAGCCGAACGTGCGCAAAATCAAAAACAGTCCTAGCAGAAATCCGTAATCGCCGACGCGATTCACCCAGAATGCCTTGTTTCCAGCATTGGTGGCGGACTGTTTCAAGAAGAAAAATCCAATCAACAGGTAGCTGCACAGCCCCACGCCTTCCCAGCCCACAAACATCAGCAGGTAATTGGCGGCCAGGATCAGCACCAGCATGAAAAACATGAACAGGTTGAGGTAAGCGAAAAAGCGGCGGTAGCCGGGATCCTCGTGCATGTACCCGGTGGAATAAATGTGAATCAGCCAGCCCACGCCGGTGACAACCAGGAGCATGATGACGGTCAACTGGTCCACTTGCAGCGCGAAGTTGGCCTGGAAACCGCCGGCGGAAATCCAGGCGAAATAGGTTTTGATCCAGGGAATTTGATCCGGCGAAAGGGTGAAGAATTCGCGGACCGCTTCCAGTGCCGCGAGGAAGGCCAACGTGGTCGAGAAAAGCGCGATGGCCGAGATGGCGCTCTTCGGCCAGCGTCCCCCAAAGATTCCGTTGACGGCGGCGCCCACCAGCGGCAGGAGCGGGATGATCCACAGATAGGTGAGGACGGGCATCAGTCTTTCAGCGAATCCACGTTTTCCACGTCAAGCGTTCTTCGGTTGCGGTGAATGAGGATGATGATCGCCAGGCCCACGGCGGCTTCGGCGGCGGCCACGACGATCACGAAAAAGACGAACACCTGGCCTTGCAATTGTCCGAGGGAACGGCTGAAGGTGACGAACGCCAGGTTGACGGCGTTGAGCATCAACTCGATGGACATGAAAACGGTGAGGATGTTGCGTTTGAAGATAAACGCGATCACACCCAAACCGAATAGGACGGCGCTGAGCACCAGAAAATACGAAGTCGGAACCACTGCTCCCCCAGATGTTTCACACTTCGGACTTCGGAAACCATTGCTCGTCCAGACAGGAAACCCCGTCCGCCGCGGCGGACGGACTACAGCAGGGCCTTAGTTCGATTCTTCGCGGCGCGCCAGGACCAGGGCGCCCAGCAAAGCGATCAAAATCAGGAACGACGTCAGCTCAAACGGGAAAACGTATTCGCGGAAGAGGAGCGTCGACAGGTCGCGCGTCGAGACCGCTTCCGCCGGCGCCGGGTCGAGGTGCGCGGTGGCCCGACCAATCCAATAGGCCACTTCCACGAGGAACACAGCTCCGAGCGGCACGCCCACGAAGCGCGCCCAGCGGCTCACATTGGCGCGCTCTTCTTCCCCGGCGTTCAGCAGCATAATGACAAAAACGAAGACCACCATGATCGCGCCCGCATACACGATAACCTGCACGGCGGCGACGAACTCCGCGCCCTGCAAAAGATAAAGCCCGGCGAGAGCGACCATGACCACGACCAGCGACAGCGCGCTGTGAATCGGGTGCCGCTGCAGGATGAGGCTCAGCGCACCCGCCACGATCACCGCCGCGAGGACCAGGAACACCGCGATTTGCGGAGTGATCATCGTTCCCCTCGGGTCGTCCTTCGCGACGTTCCTCGGGTCGCGTCTCGCATCGTTTCCGCGAACTCGACTCTCATCGTTGTGTCCACACAATTGCCAGGCTCGTAATCACCACATTGAAAATGGAAAGCGGAAGCAGCACTTTCCAACCGAAATTCATCAGTTGGTCGTAGCGAAAACGAGGCAACGTGCCACGCACCCAAACGTAAATAAACAGAAAAATCAGGACCTTCAGCAGGAACCAGAACGGACCCTGGATCAGGTCGATGACGCCCGGCTGCCCGCAAAAAATTCCCAGGCCGCACAGGACGACTCCAAGGATCGGCAATACGATCCGCCCCCACACCGTGATGTAGCGGATGCCGTGCACGATCAAGGCGAGGCCCGCCAAGGCGAAGGCCGCCGCGGGAATGAAGTGCGTCCAGGCAAATAGCCGTGTTTGCGGAAAGGGTGAGAGCCATCCGCCAAAAAACAAAATCGTCGCGAGGCAGGAAACGGTAATCATGCTCGAGTATTCGGCCATGAAAAACATGGCGAATTTGAAGCTGGCGTATTCGGTGTGAAAGCCGGCGACGAGTTCGGATTCCGCCTCGGCCAGATCGAAGGGCGCGCGGTTGGTTTCCGCCACCGCGGCGACGCCAAACAGGAAGAAACCCAGCACCTGCGGCAGGGGCGAGCCGATCAGGTTCCACTGCGGCACATATCCCCAATAGAAACCCTGTTGCGACGTCACGATTTCGCTCAGATTGAAAGACCCGGCCATCAAGATCACGCCCACGACGGACATGGTCAGCGCCAACTCGTAGCTGATCATCTGGGCCGAGCTGCGCAGGCCGCCCAGCAGCGGGTATTTGCTGTTGGAAGACCATCCGGCCAGCGCCACGCCATACACTCCCATCGACGTGATCGCGAATATAACTAAGAGTCCGATATTGAGGTTGGTGATTCCCATCGGCGTCGCCTGGCCGAAAATCGTCAATCCTTTTGGCCCGAAAGGAATCACGGCGATCGACGTGATGGCGAGGGACAGCGCCAGAAACGGCGCGAGAAAATAGGTGAATTTGTCCGCGGCCGCCGGCGTCACGTCTTCCTTGAACAGAAATTTCAAGCCATCGGCCAGCGGTTGCATCAAGCCGTGCGGGCCGACGCGATACGGTCCCCAACGCGATTGGATGTGCGCCACGACTTTGCGCTCGAACCAAGTGAGATAGGCAAGCGCCGTCAGCAAAACGAAGAGCAGGATGACAACTTTCGGCAGCACCACGACAAGAAACGGATGCGCGGCGGCGAATGCGTTCACAGGCGCGCCTCCACTTCCACTTCTTCCGCCGCCTCCGGGAGAGAACGAACCATGGTGCAGTAGCGGGTCAAACTGCCGCTAGTAAAGAGCGTGTCTTCCGAGGAAAAGATGGAGCCAACTGGAACGTCGAAATTCGCGTTGCCGTTGGCCGAGGAAATGGGCGCGGTTCGTTCCGCTTCCCCGAGCAGCAGCGTGGACATCGTGAGGTTGTAGCCCGGGACGAATTGACGGATTTCGTCGAAAGCGGCTTCTGGCGTGCGCAGGCGGATGGCTTGTCCCAGGCCGTGTTGCGCCAGTTGAAACGAGAGGATTCGCAGGATATCGAAATCCGTGCGCGTGCCCATGACGTCGCCGCCCTTGCGCACCAACTGCACTTCGCCCGCGGTGTTGGTCATGGTTCCGTTTTTCTCGTACGCCGCGGCGGCTGGCAGGACGATGTCGGCGAGCTGCGCGGTTTCCGTGAGGAATAGGTCCTGCACGATGAGCAAGCCGAGTTTTCCCAGGCGACCGGTTGCGGAAACGCCGAACGTTTTTACCGGGTTCGCGCCGACCACGTAGAGCGCGCGCAAATCCCCCTTGGCCGCGGCGGCGAGCATCCCCCGCGCATCCATGCCGGGCTTTTCCGATAGCTTTCCTCCCCACAACGCGCTGAATTTCTCGCGCGCCTGGGCGTCCGTTACGGGCACATATCCGGGGAGCAGGTCGGGGAGCTGGCCCATGTCCGCCGCGCCGCGCGAATTGGCGTAATCGCCGAGCGCCATGTAGCGCGTTCTCCCCGGCAGGGAATAGCCGAATTTAGCGATGTCCCGAATGGCCGCGCCCGTCAGCTCCGCGCCGAAGACGATGACGACGTTGCTCTCTTTCTCGAGAGCGGCTTTTAAGGAAGCAAGCCGTTCGATGGTGCCGGGATCGAGCTGCGCCTCGCCCCCCGCGAGCCACCGCACGGCGGTCGCCTCGCGGCCCTCGGGCACTTCTGCGAATCCGGCGGCCTTGCGCAGCAGCTTGATGGATTTCGAGTTGATGACGTACAGGCGCGCGCCGCGATGGCGGATGGCGGAACGAATCTGCCATGCCACCAGCGGGCTTTGCTCGGTCGGATCGTGCCCCACGAGCAGGACCGCGTCCGCTTCGTACAGTTGCGTCATCGTGGCGCTTGCTTCCCCGGCATGCGCGCCGAGCGCGGCGATCAGATTGGCGTAATCGGCGGTGCGGTGGTGATCGATATTGTTCGTGCCGAGGGATGCACGCGCGATACGGTTCAGCAAATAATTCTCTTCGTTCGTCGTGCGATTCGAGCCGATGAATCCGATCGAATCCGAACCTGAAGCCTTTTGTACCTCGGCGAGGCGCCGGGAGACTTCCGCCAAGGCATCTTCCCAGCTGGACGGGACGAGTTTGCCGTCGCGGCGCACCAGAGGAAGCTTCAAGCGCTCGTGATGCTTCGTGAAATCGAAACCGAAGCGGCCTTTCACGCACAGAAAATCCTTGTTGAAGCCGGAGAGGTCGCGATTGTTGGCGCGCAGGATTTCATTGTTGCGTACGCTTAGCGTGGTTTTGCAGCCGTTCGAGCAGTGTGTGCAAACGGTCGAGACGTAGGTCATTTCCCACGGGCGCGTCTTGTAGCGATAGGTGCCGCTGGTGAGCGCGCCGACGGGGCAGATGTCAATGCACATGCCGCACTCTTCGCAGTCCAGGTGATCCTCGCCGTTCGGAATGATCACCGATTGCGAGCCGCGAGCGCCGACGCCGAGGGCCTTGACGTCCATGCCTTCGTCGCACACGCGCACGCAGCGGAAACACAGAATGCATCGCGGCGCGTCGTAGTACACAGCTTCCGACCATTTCTGCTCGGGCGTGTGGCGCTTTTCCTCGGTGAAGCGGCTCTTTTCCGCGCCGTACGAAAAGACCATGTCCTGCAATTCGCACTCGCCGCCCTTGTCGCACACGGGGCAATCGAGCGGATGATTCGCCAGCAGAAATTCCAGCATGCCCTTGCGCGCTTCGTGCACTTGCGGCGTGCTGGTGCGAACCACCATGCCGGGCATCGCGACGAGCGTACACGCGGTTTGCAGCTTGGGCGCCTTTTCCACTTCGACGAGGCACATGCGGCAAGCGGCCTGCAAGGAAAGACCAGGGAAGTAGCAGAAGGCAGGAACTTCAATGCCCATGCGCCGCGCGGCCTCGATCACCAGCGTCCCGGGCGGGACGGTGACTTCGCGGTCGTCAATCTTCAGCGTGATGTCTTTGGAATCCGCCATTTTGTTCCGAGACCCTCAGCGCACCGCGGCCATGACGTCGGCCGGTCGGTACGGACATTTTCCGGAAAGGTGCTCTTCAAATTCGTGCCGCCATTTTTTGACGATGCTTATGGTGGGCATCGCCGCGGCGTCGCCCAGCGGGCAAAACGTGCGGCCCAGCATGTTTTTCGACAGGTCGCCGATCAGAGGAATATCCTCCGCGCGGCCGAAGCCGGCATGGAAACGGTCCAGCGTTTTGACCAGCCAGCCCGTGCCTTCGCGGCAGGGAATGCACCAGCCACAGGATTCGTGCGCATAGAAATGCATGATACGCCGCGCGAGATCCACCATGCAGGTATCTTCGTCAATGACGACCAGGCCGCCCGAGCCTAGCATCGAACCGGCCTTGGCCACGGAATCGTAATCCATATTGACGTCGATTTCCTCGGCTGTGAGCAGCGGGCAGGAACTCCCGCCGGGGATGATGGCTTTCAGTTTTCTGCCGTTGCGCATCCCGCCGGCTACGTCTTCGATCATCCGGCGCAAAGGAAAACCCATCGGCAATTCGTAAATGCCGGGCTTGTTGACGTGGCCCGAAATGCAGAACAGGCGCGTGCCGCCGTTTTTCGGCGACCCGAGCCCCGCGAACCATTCTCCTCCACGTCGCAGAATTTCCGGGGCGCAAGAAAGCGTCTCGACGTTGTTGATGACCGTCGGCGAGCCGTACAGCCCGACGACGGCGGGAAAAGGCGGGCGGATGCGCGGATATCCGCGCTTGCCTTCGAGCGATTCCATCAGCGCCGATTCCTCGCCGCACTCATAGGCGCCCGCCCCGGTATGCGTGACCAGGTCGAAATCGAATCCGCTGCCGAGAATATTTTTTCCGAGGTAGCCGGCCTTGTAGGCTTCCTCGATGGCCTCGTCCATGATGTCCAGGACATAGCGATATTCGCCGCGAATGTAAATGTATCCCTGATGTGAGCCGACCGAGCGGCCGGCGATTACTACACCTTCAATTAACTGGTGTGGCATCATTTCCATGAGCGGGCGGTCCTTGCAGGTGCCCGGCTCGCTCTCGTCCGCGTTGCACAGGATGTATTTGGGCTTGGCCGATTCCTTAGGCACGAAGCTCCACTTCATGCCTGTGGGAAAGCCCGCGCCGCCGCGTCCGCGCAGATTCGACTTTTTCACTTCGTCGACGACCTGCTCGGGTGTCAGTTCCTTAAGCGCCCGCCCCATCCCTTTATAGCCGTCATTCGCGAGGTACACGTCCAGCTTGCGCGAATCCTTCACGCCGAAGAGGCGGCTGATCACCGGCACTTCGGCGGGGTGGCGTTCCTTCACGGAACCCGAAATCGGCACGGAAGTCAGCGGCGTTCGTCCGGCTTCGAGCGCCTCGAAAATTTGGGTGGTGCGTTCGATGGTGAGATTTTCGTAGAAATCGTAGTTCACCTGCATGGCCGGAGCGCCGGTGCAGGCGCCCAGACACTCGACTTCCTCGAGGGAAAACACGCCGTCCGCTGTGGTTTCCTTGTGGCCGACCTCGAGTTTTTTCTGGACGAATTCGTAGAGCGCGTTGCCACCGCGGAGCATGCAGGACACGTTGGTGCAGACCTGCACGTGAAACTTTCCGACACGCTGGCGGCGCAGCATCGAGTAGTACGCCATCGTCTCAGTCACTTGCAGCGTGTTTAGGCCGAGCCGCGCGGCGATTTCGCCGATCATTTCATCGCTGACGTAGCCGAACTGGTCCTGCGCGTATAGCAGCATGGGGATGAGCGCCGAACGCCTCACCGGATAGCGGGTTTCGAGCGTCTGGAATTTCGTTTCCAGTTGCGGCGGCAAATTCATCAGCGGTCGATCTCCCCGAGGACAATGTCCAGCGTCCCGATGCTGGCAATGGCGTCTGCCACCAGGTGGCCCGTCACCATTTTTTGCAGCGCCTGCAAATTCACGAACGAAGGCGCGCGAAACCGCGCGCGATAGGGTTTTGGCGATCCGTCGCTCGCGAGGAAACAGCCAAGCTCGCCACGCGGCGATTCGACCCGCTGGTAGACCTCGCCGGGCGGCGGCGCGAACCCCTCCGTGAAAATCTTGAAGTGGTAAATCAGCGCTTCCATTTCCGTCTTCATCATTTCGCGCTGCGGCGGAACGATTCCGGGCGCATCGGCCTTGATGGGGCCTTCGGGCGGAATTTTTTCCAGGGCCTGGCGGACGATCTTCAGGCTCTCGCGCATTTCCGCGACACGGCACTGGTAGCGAGCGTAGCAATCGCACTCGCTGCGCACGGGCACTTGAAAATCGAATTCCTCATAGCTCGAGTACGGAAAATATTTTCGCACGTCGTAATCGACGCCGGAGCCGCGCAGCGACGGGCCGGAGACTCCCATGGCGATGGCGTCCTTAGCGGTCAGGATGCCCACGCCTTGTGTGCGCCCGATCCAGATGCGGTTCTTGGTCAGCAATTCCTCGTACTCGTCGAAACAGGAAGGGAAAGTCCGCACGATTTTTTGGACAGCATCGGTCCATCCAGCTGGGGGCTCGAGCGCCAGGCCGCCGATGCGAAAGTAACTTGTCATCATTCGCTGGCCGCTGACGAGTTCAAAAATTTTGAGAATTTCCTCGCGCTCGCGGAAGCAATAGAGGAACACGGACATCGCGCCCAGGTCGATCGCGTGAGTGCCGAGCCAGACCAAGTGCGAGGCGATGCGGGTCAGTTCGGTGAGCAGCACGCGAATGTATTGCGCGCGCTTGGGAACTTCGAGGCCTAGCAATTTCTCGACCGCCAAACAATAGACCAGATTGTTCGACAGAGGCGCAAGATAATCCATGCGGTCGGTAATGGTGATGGCCTGCGAATACGTCAGGGCCTCGGCGGTCTTTTCGATGCCGGTGTGCAGATAGCCGATGTCCACGTCCGCCTTGATGATGACTTCTCCGTCCAACTCCAACAGCACGCGCAAGACGCCGTGCGTCGACGGATGCTGCGGCCCCATGTTGAGGACCATGGTTTGTTCGAGCCCGGTGGCGGTTTGTACGGTGGTCATTGCGAAGGTTTTTCCCCGTCGTCGAGTGAGAAATTAGCGAGGACCCTCCACGGGATAATCCTTGCGAAGAGGGTAGCCCTCCCAGTCGTCCGGAAGCAGCATGCGCCGAAGATCGGGGTGCCCGTCAAAGCGAATGCCAAACAGGTCGAAGATCTCGCGCTCATGCCAATTCGCCGTCGGCCAAACCGGCACCACGGACTGGACGACGGGATCGTCGCCCGGCAAGCGAACCCTCAGGCGAATCGTGTCGCGCCGGGAGAGCGAGAGCAGATGATAATTCAACTCGAAGCGCGGCTCGATGGGAAAGCGGTCCACGCCAGTCACGTCGGAAAGGTACGTGAACGCCAGATGGGCATCGGAAATCATAAATTCGGCGAGGGGCCGTAAGTTTTCGCGGGAGACGACCACGGTCAACTCTCCTCGAAAGGAAATCAATTCCGCGATGGCTTCGGAACGCCAGGCGCGGATTTTCGCGATATTGGGGTTTTGCTCGAGGTCAGGTTTCTCCGTCACGAAGTCCGGTCCCGGCGTACGGCTGGGCGGTTCCAGTCGAGCGCACCTTTCTTCCAGAGATAGAAATATCCCACCAGCAGGATCCCGATGTATAGGAGCATTTCCACAAAACCAAACCACCGCAGCGAACGGAAGATAAAAGCCCAGGGATACAGGAAAATGGCTTCCACATCGAACAAAATGAAAATGATCGCCACGATGTAGAATTTCACCGAAAACGGTTCGCGGGCGTCGCCTGTCGGCGTGATGCCGCACTCATAGGCTTGCGATTTTACTTTGGAAGGGCGTCTCCAACCGACGAGCGAGGAAAGCGTAAGAATAACGCCGGAAAGCGCCATCGCCAAGATGAGGTGTAAAAGGAGCGGTGCGTAGGATTGGAGGTCGTTTCCCGTCATCGGAGCACAAGGTATAATAACGATGAAGGGCCAAGCGGTCAATGCGACCAGAGGATAATTCGGCATATTCTTCGATATGGCATAAGGGTGAAAGCGCGAACGTAGCCGGAGAGGCGTTCTTTGTGGTCCGCGCGCCGGACGGTTCGCGCCACGGGGAATTGCGCCTCCGTCTGAAATCAAAGGCCATGGATAAAACACTGGCCTCGGTATCGCGATGAGCGCAGGAGTTCAAATTGTCGTGAATGGCGAAGCGCGCGAAGTGCCCGCGGGGCTCGGCGTTTCCGCCCTGCTTTCCCACCTGGGGCTGCCCGCCGACCGGGTGGCCGTCGAGCGCAACCTGAAAATTCTTCCGCGATCGCAATGGGTCGCAACCGCCGTGCAGCCGGGCGACCGGTACGAGATTGTGCACTTGGTAGGCGGGGGATAGACTACATGAGTCGGTCGGATTTTAAAGTATTGGCCGCAAGTTCTCATTGCCTGAGGAATTGACTTTGCGTCAGGATAAAGAGCCCACGTACAGGATCTCTCCAGGTTTGATCGCCTGCAGCGCCTTCACGCATCCAGGGAAATGCGGAAATAAGTCGTTCAAGCGATTTGATTGTGCACGGAGAATTAGGATGGCGATTTTACGTCCAGCCATGTTTTGCTGATCCTCGAGATTCGTATCGAGAGTGACCAGGACATCGAACTCAGTTTCCGCCAGGTCCAAAAGGTCTCCATTTACTTTTCCGGAACAGCCTGCTTCTTGAACGGTGAGACATTCATACCCGTAGAGCGCAATGGCTTGTTTCAAGGCTCTGGGGGCGCACTCGTCTATCAAGACTTTCATTTAAGCTGGGAGACCAGGCTGGAACGCGCTTCTTCAATAGCTGCTATGGCCAGTTCGCGGGTTACGCTGGGATATTGCTCCAGGAACTGGTCCAACGTGTCGCCACCCCCAGATATTCGATCAGGATTTTGAACGGAACGCGGGTCCCTCGAAAAACCGGCTCCCCCACCCAGAATGTTTACATCTCTGATGATCGCACTTTGCATAATATCCGTCCCTCACGGCAGATAAAGTGAGTTAAAAGGTTCGGACCGACTTTCGACGGCTGCTCTCACGTCTTTTGAGAATTCGGGATCGATCGTCGCCGTTGGGTCTTCCGGAAGCAACACGATAGTTTCACTGATGGTGCGCCGTACAGGCTCGACAGCGCGAATAACGGCAATCGGCTGCTCCTAACTTTCGATGATGATTTCGGTGCCAGCGCGCACACGGGCTAGCAGCGCCGCGATGCTCGTCGCGGCAGCTTCAGCTTCGGAGAGATGAATTACAGTTTTGTTCACTTTCATATTATACGCCCATGGTCCGATGCATGGCAGGTATCTGTGGACAGTATGCACAGAATCCAGAGAAGAGCGCGCTGCGTTACCGCTTGCGTGCGGCGAGATACGCTTTCCACGGCTCCCAGTAATATTTCGGCCAGCCCTGCGTGACGCCTTCCTGGTCGTACTCGGGGACGCCGACGTGGGCCAGCTCCACTTGCGCTCCACCACCGGCGGTTTTTTCAAAGCTGACGACCAGGATGGAATCGGGGTCGGACTTCTTCCAATGCGATGCGCGCCACGTTTGCACGACCATCCGATTAGGGACGAGCACGAGATTTTTTCCAAGAATCATCCCGCCGAACGCGGACCATTTGCCTCCGGCCTTGCTGCTGATCTTCGCCGGCATGCCGGTGGCGGCGGTGTGCTTGGCCGAATCCGCAAAGAGCGCGTAGAGCTTCGCAGGAGTGGCAGTTGGGAAAGTAGAGCCGGACTTGATGACGGGCGTCATGAGGTTCCTCCGTGAAGGTGGCCGTCGGATTACAGTCGATCCAGCAAGTGGCCAAGCTTAGTCCTCTTGGTTTCCATGTAGGCGCGAGACGTTCGAGACGTGCGCGGCCGGCAAGGCACGCGCTCGGCAACACGAATCCCCGAGCTCTCCAGTTGCTGAACTTTATCAGGATTATTGGAAAGCAAGCGGACCCGGCGGACGCCGAGCAAGCGCAAGGCCGCGGCGGAGAAGCCATAATCTCGCGAATCGGCGGCGAAGCCAAGCTCCTCGTTGGCCTCCACCGTGTCCATGCCGCGGTCTTGCAATTCGTAGGCACGCAGCTTGTTCATCAAGCCGATGCCACGCCCTTCCTGCGGCAAATACAGCAAGATGCCGGAGGGCGCGGCAGCGATGCGGCGCAGGGAAAGCTCGAGCTGCGCGCGGCAATCGCAGCGTTCCGAGGCCAGGACGTCGCCGGTGAGGCACTGCGAGTGGATGCGCACTAGCGGTGTTTGGCCGCGAATGCGACCGCGGACCAGCGCCACAGCGCTTTCCTGCTCGTTTTTCCCCTCGATCCCCAGAATTTCAAATGGGCCGAATCGCGTCGGCAATTTGGCGCGCGCGACGATGCGAATGCCGTCAGTCGTCCCCTTGCGCGCGGCGCGTGGCCGTTGTTTTGTTAGGCGTGGCATGAAGAGCGCCGTATTATATCAGGCGATGGGGCATTGTAGCGCCAACCTTCAGGTTGGCATTTTGGAACACGCAAGATGCCCGCCTGAAGGCGGGCGCTACATGCCTCGTTGCAAATGGGCTACGAACGCGGCGCTTTACATCGGGCGGGTGATTGGCTAACGTAGCCGCGGCGGGTACATTCCTTGAAAACACTTACTTTTGGCGGGGATTTGCTGCTCACGCTCTTGCTGCACGTCGGCGCGGCGGCGTCCATTTGCGCGTGGCTGGCTCGTTCGGCCACCTTCCGAAAAGTGCTCTTCACGGAACTACGCGACTCGGACCAAAAATTGAAGCTGATGCTGTTTGTTACGCCTCCGTTGGCGTTTGGCGTTATCCTGCGAATTTTGGGGGAGCCGTATCGCGCCGCGGACTTGATGCTCGAGGGTTCGTTCCTGCTGGGATTGCTTGGCGGGCGCGTCGTGGGCCCGCTCGGGGGATCCATTATCAGCCTGCCGGCATTTGTGCATCACGAGTGGCTGTCGATGCCCGTGGCCGCGACAGCGGGACTCGTCGGCGGTTTGATTCGCCAGACGGTCCCGAACACAGAGGAGATTTGGCGGCTCGGGCCGTACACGTTTCTGAGCACGCCGCGCTGGCTCGTACGCCTGTTTCGCCGGAAAAAAGTGACCTGGGAAATGTTGCCGCTCGGCGCCTGCATCGTTTTGGAGCTGGCGCGCCAGGCTCTCGGCCACGCCACCAAACCGCAATGGCTTTTTTACTTGAACGCGGGGAAGAGCTGGGGAATCGCGCTGGTCTTGCTCTCCACGGTGATGGCCGTCGCGGTTCCAATGAAGATCTGGAGCAACACGCGCCTGGAGATGAATCTCGAGCAGCACCGGCAACTGCTGCTCAAGGCGCGAATGGACGCACTGACCGCCCAGATCAATCCCCACTTTTTGTTCAACACGCTCAATACCGTTTCCTCGCTGATTCGTTACGACCCGGACACCGCGCGGGGCGTGGTCATTAAGCTGAGCAATATTTTGCGGCGGTTGTTGCGGAAGCACGAGACGTTCGTGCCCCTGCAAGAGGAACTCGATTTTATCGATGATTATCTGGATATCGAGGTCGCCCGCTTCGGGCGCGACAATCTGGTGATCCACAAACAGATCGACCCGAACACGCTGGACGCTTTCGTTCCCAGCATGCTCTTGCAGCCGATTGTCGAAAACGCGCTGAAGCACGGCTTGGCGGCCAAACTCGGCGGCGGCGAACTCACCATCCGCACCGAATCACTCGACGGACGCCTGGCTATCGCCATCGAGGATAACGGTGTCGGAATTCCCAAGGAGCGAATGGCGCAAGTGTTCGCCGATGGGATCGGGATTAGCAACGTTCACGAGCGCCTGCGCGTGCTCTACGGCGCCGATTTCCGCATGGATATTACCAGCCGCGAAGGGGAGGGGACGCGTACGCGCATCGAAATTCCGGAGCTGGTGCCTACCGCTTCCGAGCCTTCCATCATCCAGCCTGCAACGAAAACATGATTGGAGTAGGACGGGCTTCAGCCTGTCGGTTTTTGGCAGAAGCATCGTGGTTCCTGCTCCGGCAAAAACCGACAGGCTGAAGCCCGTCCTACTAGAAGAGCAGCTTCAACCCTAATTGAATTTGGCGCGGGGAAGTTGCCGTCGTCGTGATGAGGCCAGCGGAAGGGCTGATGGCGCCGCTCGAAAAGACGGTCGTGTTGGGCGGACCGAAATTGGAGCGATTCAAGATGTTGAAGAACTCAGCGCGAAATTGCAGGTTGGCCTTTTCCGTGATGCTGGTGTTTTTGAAAAGGGAAAAATCGACATCCGCAAGTCCCGGCCCGCGCAACGTCCCTCTCCCCAAATCTCCATAGGTGCCGGCGATCGGTAAAACGAAGGCGCTCGGGTTAAACCATTGGTCCGGATTTCCCGTCACGATCGGTCCAGTAAAAGTTGAACTGAGCGACGGACGATCCGGATTCCGAGTGTCGCCGTCTCCGGAACGATTCGATCCAATCAGGGGAGTGAAAGGGAAGCCGGAGAGGAACGTGCCGATGCCATTGAACTGCCAGCCGGAGACGAGTTTGCTTTCCACACGAGAGGTATCATTCAGCCAGCGCTGGCTGTGGCCGAAGGGAAGTTCGTAAGTGGCCGAAACACTGGCCTGGCTGGCGGCATTCAAAGCGGACGGGCCCCAGTCCTGATGAAGATCGTTGCGATTGAGGACCATCTGCGCCTGATTTTCAGATTGCGCTCCGGTCAGCGCGGAATTGATATCCAAATTTTTGGACCAGGTATAGTTGCCGCGAAACTCGAGCCCTTTGCTGATGCGGTGCGTCACGTCCGCTTCCAGAGCGTTGTAACTGCTGTTGCCTTCGGTGTACCAGAAAAATCCCGCGGAAAGGTATTGGTTCGGCCGTTTTGTTCCGATGCCCGGGATATACTCGGCTCCTTCCGGAGCTTTCCCTTGCACGGTGCCGTTGCCGCCAGAATTGCATCCCGCCGCTACAGTGCAAAGCTCCGCAGGGATGGAATTGGGATCGATATTGAGCAGTTCATGCACGCCGAAGGAGCCGACGTAGGCCACGCGCAGGGAAGTGTTATGGCTCAACTGCTGCTCGACGGTTAAATTCCATTCCTGAACCGCGGGAGTTTTCGCGTTCGACTGGATTCCTTGCGGCGCGAAAATCGTGCAGGGTTGGGGAACTCCCGGGCCGCAGGACGGCGGCGGCGCCACTCCCGGCGTAAAGGGAAAACCGGGAATTGCGAACAGGGATGTATTGGCAAACGAAGCAGAGCCATTGAACGGAGTGACCGAATTCATCAGAAAAGCGAGATCGTCGATCAGCGAGTAATACGTTCCATATCCGGCCCGCACGGCAGTCTTTCCCGTTCCGAAGACGTCCCAGGCGAGGCCGACACGCGGGCTGAACAGTCGGATTGCGTTGTTCTGTGTGAGCGCGGAATTGCCGACAATGGGAGTCGTTTCGAGTACGTTCGCCGCATTGGTGATGTAGTTGGAAGCCCTGCCGTTGGCCTCGTTCCAGCCCGTGGTGAATTCCTGGCGAAGGCCCGCCTCGAACGTCAGATTGCGCCGCAGCCGGATGGAATCCTCAATGTACCATGCGCCATAAAGGCTTCTCCATCCCAGCTCGGTATGCAAGGGCACGACTTGAAACGCGGTATTTCCGATCGCTCCCTGAAGCAACGTCGTCAGGCTTGTGAACGTAGCTTGTCCGAGTTGGCGGGACGCGCTGTCCTCGTTGTCCTCAAGCCGCTGGAACCACACGCCCATGCTGATTTGATGGATGCCGTGGCTGATGCGCAGGTCGTCCTCGTAGGTGAAAAGATTTCTGTGATTGGATACGCCCGCCGCGTTGTTGGGGCCCGCGGAAGTGATCGTGCCATTGGCCGTTGTGGTTGCACCGCCGCCCACCACAATTCCTCCCGGTCCGAGGCCGGTCACAAAAGAAAGATCGGCGGGAATCGTGGCCAGGACAACTGAACCGAGCGCGAAGGATGCGCGTGAAAATCCAACCGTGGCGGTGTTGAGAATCTCCGGAGAGAAGACATGCGTTTCGCTCAGGCTCAGCACCTGCATGCGCAGCGGAGTGAACGACGCGAAGATCGGATCGGCGTTGGGGATGAGGCTCGTTCCATCGTCGATCGTGTAAGCGCTTGAAAGCGTGTCACCCTTTGCGAGGTTGTAATCGGCTCGCAGAGTGCCGAAATCCTCGCGGATATGTTCGTTCGGATAGTAGAACGCCTTGGCCGTCCCGCTGGGCACTTGCCCCGTGTTCGTGCAACCCGTGCCTGACGCCGGCACCGTCAGTTCCGGGCCATTCGGTTGCGGCCAGAAGAGGGATGCGTACTGCTCCATGGTGCTCAAATGAGCTGGAGTCACGCCGGTCACGGTCGCGTAAACGCCGGTACAGGCATTGGGAACCATGCCGGTCCTCACCAAATCATCGGGAACGACGCTCACATTGCTCACGTCCAGCGACTGCCGGAATCCTTCATAGTTGCCAAATAGAAAGAGGCGATCCTTCTTGAGCGGTCCCCCGGCCGCGCCCCCGAATTGATTTCTGCGGAAGGGAGGAACGGTCCCGTTATCGAACGGCCCCGGCGAATCGAACGCGCTGTTGCGCACAAATTCAAAAAGCGTGCCGTGGAATTGATTCGTTCCGGATTGCGTTACGGCGCTGACTTGCGCCCCCGCGCGCTTGCCGTACTCGGCGGAGTACGTATCGGTGAGCACATTGAATTCGCGCACCGCATCGATTCCCAAGAGATACCCGCTGGTGCCGCCGGGAGTGACGGCCAACTGGCTGGAACCCATGTACTCAACGCCATTGAGCAGGAATAAATTTTCGCTGGTGCGCCGTCCGGCTACGGAGAACGTGTCCCCATTGCTGGTGCTGGTGTTGGGGCTTTTCATGGCGTTGTAATTGATCGTGCCCGGGTTCAGCGTAATTAGATCGTCAAAGCTGCGGCCATTGAGCGGCAATTCCTTGATCTGGCGTTCGTCGACCATGCCGGATACAGCGGCCGTGGTCACATTCACTACGGGCGCCTCTTCGGTGACGGCAATCTGTTGAACAAGCTCGCCGAGCTCCAGGCGGAAATTCACCACAGCTTCCTGGCCCACTTCCAGGCTCACCCCGGTACGTACCACCGACCTGAAACCCTGCTTTTCCGCCTTGAGTTCTTGAGGTCCGAGAGGGAGAGAAAGGATGCGGTAATTGCCCGAATCATCCGTGGTGACTGACCGCGTCGCTCCGGTTTCCTGGCTTGTTACGGTAATGGTCGCTTCTCGAACGGCTGCGCCGGCGGCATCTTCCACCGTTCCCGTAATCGAGGCAGTCACCTGGGCCCGGCCGGTCGTGGCCATCCCTGTGAAGGCGATTAACCCAAAAATCAGAATGCGGATGCGGAAACCCCTGCGGACAAACAGCCTTCTGCACCCCATAGACACGCACTCCCCCCAAGCAATTCGAGCGTTCCTGTCCCAGACCACAATGTAACTACGCGTGGGTCGCGGCCAAAGCTCCGATGACCTGACGATAGTATGCTTCATATAGCGGAATCACGTCGTTGGCGCAATATTTTTTCTTGGCGTTGACGCGCGCGGTTTGTCCCATGGCGCGGCCGCGGTCCGGTTGCGACAATATTTCCAGCGCGTATCTTGCACCAATTTCGATTTCGCGGGGCGTGAAAAGATAGCCGTCCACCCCGTGTTCCACCACTTCCGGCAAGCCGCCCACGTTCGTCGCCACGACCGGGACTTCGCAAGCCATGGCCTCCAGCGCCGCCAGGCCAAACGATTCCATGTCCGAAGGCAGCAGGAATAAATCGGCCTCGGAAAGGAGCCTGTAGACGCGGTCCTGCTTGCCGAGAAAATGAACATCGCGGGACAGCTTCTTCTTGCGGACCAGGTATTCCGCGGCGCCGCGGTCGGGCCCGTCGCCGATCAGCACGAGCTTGGCGCGCATTTTCTCCCGCACCCTGGCGAAGATTTCGACAACATCGGTGAGGCGCTTCACAGGCCGGAAATTCGACAGGTGCATCAGGATAGGCTCCCCGTCCGGTGCCCATTCCGCGCGCAACACTTGGTTCGGGGTACGGCAATACAGATCGCAGTTCACGAAATTGGGAATTACTTCGATGGGCCGCTTAATGTCGAATTCCTCGACCGTGCGCAGCTTCAAGTAATCCGAGATGGCCGTGACGCCGTCGGATTGCTCGATCGAAAATTTCGTGATGGGAAGAAAACTCCGATCGTTTCCGACCAAGGTAATGTCCGTGCCGTGCAGCGTGGTGATGAAGGGCAGGGGCTTGGGGGCCGCCATCATGCGGGCGAGGAGAGCGCTGACGGAATGGGGGATGGCGTAATGCACGTGCAGCAAATCGAGGCTTTCCGAATCGGCCACCTGCATCATTTTCACGGCTAGGGAAAGGGCGTAGGGGGCGTGGTCGAAGAGGGGATAACTGGAAATTTCCACTTCATGGAATTGAATTCGCTCGTTGGTGTCCGTCAAACGGATGGGCGGAGCGTAGCTGATGAAATGGATTTCATGACCGCGCGCGGCGAGTTCCATCCCCAGCTCCGTGGCGACTACGCCTGAGCCGCCATAAGTTGGGTAGCATGTGATCCCGATCTTCATGTCGATCCGGGCGGAATGCCCGTTGGCTCCTTACTTGCGGCATCGTCGCATGCCCGCACGAAAACCCCGCCTCTGAAGAGGCGGGCTACATCGGGATTTTCGCGACTGCGTTCCTGAAACCCTTTCTCTAACCAGCAGTTTAGCAAACCCATTCGCAAACGTAGATGGGAATCTGTTGCACCCCTCCCTCCGGGATGCTAGATTCCCGATCCTTGAACTCACCCAGGGGCGCCGAACATTGGACGCCAGGCAAGGCTGCCGGGTAACAGCAATTTCGTGTCGAGGAAAAATGACGCACATCGAGCGAAGAGACGCGCAAACTCTATGAAGCCACGAGGAAAATTGTCCAAAGCCGACCTGGCTCGTGTTTCCGAGCGGCTGCGGCGCAGCAATCCCGTGAACCACTTTGGTTTCCAACTGGCCAAAGCCGACCGGGGCAGGGCCGTCTTCCGCATGCCCGTGCTCGAGCTGCACAAGCAGGCTCATCGCGTGGTGCATGGCGGCGTTTTGGCGATGCTGGCCGATACGGCCGGAGGCTTCGCCGCCTTCCTGGCCGCCCCGCCCGGCTCTCGCGTCGTCACCATCGAGTTGAAAATAAATTTTCTCGAGCCCGTCGAGCACGGCGAGGTCAAGGCCGACGCGCGCGTCCTGCGGCAAGGAAAAACCACCAGCGTAGTGGATTGCGATGTGACCGACCAGGACGGCCGCCTGGTCAGCAAAGCACTGATGACGTTCTCAGTGATGGCAAAGCGAAAGTAGGACGGGCTTCAGCCTG
>Ga0302324_100009316_pt1 | contig 20559 bp, 23 predicted proteins | sample Palsa_T0_1_FD_201949 | JGI IMG/M metagenome (GOLD analysis project Ga0302324, IMG submission 201949) | Peat permafrost microbial communities from Stordalen Mire near Abisko, Sweden - Palsa_T0_1 | ecosystem: Environmental > Terrestrial > Soil > Palsa > Peat permafrost | place: Sweden: Abisko...
CATCTCTCCGAGGTAGCCGGCCGCGAGCTCACCAAGGCAGCTATCGATGACATCATCACCCGGGGCACTATTGGTACCTGGCGCAAACTCATTCAAGCAATGAACGCGGACAAGACCGGTCGCATCGTCCGTCGAGTGACTGACGTCGCTCAAACGCTCGGTAAACGTGACCCGAAAGCGCGAGCCTTTGCCGCACTATTGCGCAAGCTCCTAGGCAAACCGCACGACTCTGCCGCCGAGTGACCAAGAAAACGGAAATCTCCGACTGGGAAACACTCCCAGTGCATGCCGCGCTGATGCAGGCGAAAATACCCATGACGGCCCAACTTGCGTTCCACATAGCCGCCGTTCCATTTGCGCGGATGCGGTTAGAGAGGCGCGTAGTACGGACTTGCTGTCATTCGTGACATTTGCTATCATTTCGACATCATTATAAAAAGGTGCTGCCAATGGCCGCCATCACCGTGAGAAACCTACCCGAAGAAACAGCCCGTGCACTCAAGGCACGCGCTTCACGCTCTGGGCGCAGTACCGAAGCGGAAGTGCGTGAAATCTTGAACGCTGCGGTGCAGTCGCCGGTGGGTCTCGGCACCGCACTGGCGGCGCTGGGTAAGCGCATTGGCGGCGTTGACCTATCGCGCCGTCGCAAGCGTAGTCCTGCACGAGCTGCGAGCTTTGAATCTTGATCATTCTGGATACCAATGTGATCTCAGAACCCTTGAAACCGCGCCCGGACGCTGCGGTACTCCGATGGCTGGATCGTCAAAGTCCTGCGACACTGTATGTCACGACGATCAGTCAGGCCGAACTATTGGCTGGAGTGGCCGCCTTGCCCGCGGGAAAGCGGCGCACGGAGCTTAGGAAGGTGGTCGAAAAGGAACTGGCATCTTTGTTCGCAAATCGAATTCTCCCGTTTGGGGAGCGCTCGGCGGAGGCCTACGCACAGGTGGTTACCACCGCCAATGGCGCGGGTAACCCTATCGATTTCGCGGATGCGGCAATTGGTGCGATTGCGATGGAGCACAATTTCATATTGGCGACCCGCAACGTGGGGGACTTTAAGGGAACGTCGGTCAAACTTCTGAACCCGTGGTCTTGATTCAATCGAACTCAAAAAACGCGCGGCATCAACGCGCTATTCGTCGAGCCTTCGCCTGCGCCATGGCCTCCCAGCGAATCTCACTCCAATCGGCCGGAGTCAATTCCGTTTCGGCGCTCTGCAGCCCGCCGAGGAGCAGAGTCTCTAGACGCTCTTCGGCCTGCCGCTTCTCATCGGCGCGAAGGAGCTCGCGCACTTACTCGCTGGCACTGCTATAGCGCCCGGCCGCGATCTGCCCATCGACGAATTCCTTGAGCGGTTCCGGTAGTGAAATGTTCATGCTTTGCATCGAAAGCCTCCAGATCAACATTAAACATCGTCTGCCATAAAATGGCGAGAACTGCCATTGGGCTCAATGCGGTTCTGCGGAACGCTTTCGATCAATTCGACACAGGGAAACTTGCTATGGCAGGGTGGGCTTCTCAATCGTCAGTGAGCCCCAACCGCTCTCGGACCCGGCGCAGGGTGACTGGATCCACAGGGGGGTTCATTCGGCGCGCACCGCGTTCTGCCTCGATGACGAGCGCCATGACTTTCTCGCGGCCGTCCGGATCGCGCACTGCCTCGAGCGGCGTTTGCCCGTTGAGCGCTGGAATCGTCTCGGTCACCCAGCGCTCAAAGTGCTCAGCCATCATCTGTTGTACCCGGGCCTGCACCTCAGGGTGTTGCGCGAGCGCTGCGGATTCCGCCGCGCGGAGAGAGTCGTCTGGGCCAGCGCGCTTGCGCTCGGCCAACATTTTTTCGACCGACTGGATGCGGTCAGCGCGCAGCCGTGCTTCACCTCCCAAGCGCTCCTCGACCAGGGTCATGAATTCCTGCGCCCGATTCGCGGAATTGACTTCGGCTACCAGCCGCCGCGCCTTGATCTCGACGTGGCCGACGACCGTGGTGGACCACTCCTTGTGCAGTTGATTGCCTGCCTTGGTCCAGTTGAATTGCACGCTCTTGAATGCACCGCGCTCCGTACGCTTCGTGGCGGCGATGAGATCCGCCTCGGAACGGCCTGAATCGAGCGATTTCAGCGCATCGAGGACTTTTTCGGGCGAATCGATATCGAACACGAGACGGTGCATCTCCAGCGGCTCGCCATCAGTGTTGTGAAGCTTCGGGAGCTGCGGATTTAGCACCTTGTCCATGATGTCCAAATAACGCTCGATGAGCTCCAAGTCCCAGTCACAAAGGTTTGCAGCGGTGAAACGGAGCTGGCCGCGCAGCAATTTATTGCGAAAATCGATGAGCTCGATCTTGTAGATCGGCGGGATAAAGCAAAGTGACGAGGCCTCGAGTATCGTGATGCCCTCGGCCGTGACCAGCTGGCCGAATACGATATCGCCCGGTTGCATCCCCTGGGTTGCCGACAGTTCGAGGACCGCGTGTTCCTCGCCCGTGAAAAGATCACGGGCCTGAAACCCGTGCCCGGGATCGCAGCGCAGAATCTCGTGGAAACTGAAAGGGGCCTTAAGGCATGACTCCAGGTATCGTCGTATCACCGGCTCCAGCCGTGCACCTCTGCGTTCGAGAAAAATTGCGGTCGGACTGCGCTCGTGAAGCGCGGTGTCCGCTACCACAGTGCTGTAAGGATCCGGTGACCAGCGATGAAAGAACCATGGCATGAAGATCTGGATGTGTGGGGTCTCGGGATCAAAAGGTTCCTCCGCGCCGGAGAATTCCTCCCAGGCCTCTTCAAGCGCGTCAGGGCCGTACGTTTCGGCCATAAAAGGGAGCATCGTCGTTGCCATGGCAAATTCGTCCAGCGCACGCCGCACCCGCCGCCAAGCGAGCGCCTGCGGCGAGTCGGAGGAACTGATCGCCGCGCGCAAACAACAGTGTTTGTACTTCTTGCCGCTTCCGCAGGGGCAAGGATCATTTCGACCTGGCGTCATGTCCGGTTACGATGCGAGGAAATGCACGCTGTGTTTTGCGGGCGATGGTTGGTAGAGGCGCGTCTTCGCTTCATGAACATTTACAAATTTACCTGACATGATCCCATGTTCGCCAATCATGGTGGACTAAGCAACCGCTCGCGGGTTGAGCTAAATGACGGGGCGGGCGCCTTCGCAATGCCAGCTTTTGCGGTCTTGGGGTATGATTATCCGGAGAGAGTCGAGTCGCGTGCTGTTGGCTACCGACGCCGCCGTCGACTCGTAGCAAGAGCAACGACTAACGCTAATGGCTGCGCGAAAAGTACGTCCCAATATCCGGGTCGCGCGTGTCACGGCCCGCGCCCAACAGGTCTTCGCTGGACAACCCGCGTATGCCGCGGCCTGGCTGTGCGAGCCCAAATCCTCGTTGAGTGATCGCACGCCGCTGCAATTGCTTGCCACCGAGTCCGGGGCCCTCGTTGTCGAGGAGCAGTTGGCCGGGATCGAACACGGCATGTTTGGCTAAGGTGATTGTTCTGGCGATTCTCAAGGCGGAAGGGTATCTTCGTTTGGGCTGATACTTGGGTTCAACGGGGCGGTCAATTTCTAGGTCGCCCCGCGCGCTCACTAAGCGAGAATATCCTCCCCGTGCCGTACGCATGATAAGGCGCCTCCTATCGCCAGTGGCGTTGTGAATAGAGGGTGGCTTTGTCTCACTTGATTTGTCCTAGCCGCCGCAGCAGCGGTGTGTGGATGTCAGTAGATAGTGTCAATTTGTTATTTAAAGGTGTCCTGAATCGGATTCGCGAAGCGAATGTGGCTGAAATTCCGGCACTTCGTTTGAATTGCCGCATCCGATTTAGGACACCTTTAAGTGACAAAGCGGTCAAAAGCGACGGTTGGGGAACATGGGCGCATTTGGACAGATCCGAACGAACGACGCCAGCGCAAGCCTATAAATACCGGCTTTTCCGCTCGCTGCGTCGGTGACATTAATTGATGACATTTAGGACATTATCTCTAGTGATATCCACACACTCCTTGATAGGTCGCCGATCGTGCCCAATCCTGCTGCAGCTCAAAGACGAACTGCCACGAGGTGACTGGGATCGCGCCGGCCTGGATCATGCGTTCCATCGAGCGGTTATGGGCTTCGATGGAGAGATCCCCGCAGGCATCGGCAACTACGTAGATTTCGAACTCTTCTTTCAATAGATCCAGGGTGGGAAAGAGCACACAGGCTTCAGTCCAAAGACCTGCTAGGACCAGTTACTTGCGGTCCGTTGCGCGAATGGCCGCACGGAAATGGCCATCGAGCCAGGCGTTCATCGACGTGCGGTCGATCACTCTATGGTCGGGAAACGGCTCGGTGATCTCCGGCATAAACGGTCTCGCGCAGTCCCGCGCTTCGACCGTCGAGAGTACGGTGGGAATGCTGAAGAGCTTGGCCGCCTTGGCGAGCGCCTGGACATTGTTCAGCGTGGTCAGTCGAACGTGGGACTGCACCCCCTGATACATGGCCGGTTGAAAATCGATAAGTGCGATGGCGCAGTTCTGAGGGGGCAGCATTTCGAGAGACGACATGACAGCTCCTACTCATTTCAAAACGTCTTCCACTAAGAGAAAGGTGCCCGTCTAATCGTGAAGATCTTCAACGGGCGCCTGTGATGCCGAATCGCTGCGAGTCCTAGCTCTTGAGGAAAGCCAAGATGTCCGCATTTACTGTCGGCGCCTCCGTGGTCGGCATGCCGTGCGGGAAGCCCTTGTAGATTTTCAACGTCGCGTTCTTGACGACCTTCGCCGTCAGTAGGCTGGCATCGGCATAGGGCACGATCTGGTCATCGTCGCCCTGCATCACCAACGTCGGCACCGTGAACTTCTTCAAGTCCGGCATAAAGTCGGTCTGCGAAAAAGCGACGATCCCGTCGAAATGCGCCTTCGCCCCGCCCATCATTCCCTGGCGCCACCAATTCTGAATGACGGCCTGGGAAACCTTGGCACCCGGTCGGTTAAAACCGTAGAAGGGTCCGGTGGCGAGATCTAGATAGAACTGTGCCCTGTCGTTTGCGAACTGCTCTTGGAATCCGTCGAATACCTCTTTCGGCGTGCCGATTGGATTGGCAGGTGTCTTAACCATAAGAGGCGGCACCGAGCTGATGAGGACTGCCTTTAAGACCCGGCTATCGCCGTGACGTCCAATGTAACGGGCGATCTCGCCGCCACCGGTGGAATGTCCGATGTGGATGACTTTCTTCAGGTCCAAGTGTGCGATCAACGCCGCGAGATCATCGGCATAGTGATCCATGTCATGACCTTCGCCGGTCTGGCTCGAGCGGCCGTGGCCGCGCCGATCGTGGGCAATCACTCGGTAGCCATGACTCAAGAAAAACATCATTTGAGTGTCCCAATCGTCCGACGACAGCGGCCAGCCGTGGGAGAAGACGATCGGCTGACCCGAACCCCAATCCTTGTAAAAAATGCTGACCCCATCTTTCGTTGTGACCGTATTCATTGACATATCTCCAGTGTGATGCGAGCCGTGAGCGCTCGGCGTGGCTGATTGAGCGTTTGCGGGAAGCGCGACAGCGGTTGCGAGGAGGGCAGCTGCACTTCCAATCAACATGTCACGGCGTGAGATGTCCGATACCTTTGATATCCCGCTGATGGTTTGCTGTGTCCCATTCGGTTTCGTGCCGATCCTGTCCATCGTCGATCTCCTTTGATTGATGCATCGTCGTTTGTTCTCAACGCGCCGGTAATCTTTCACGCAGGCCATTGACCAACATCCCAAGATCGAGTGCGTGCGCGACACCCAATACGAGGGGCCTTGCCGATAGGGTCGAGGGTTATAACTGCGATCGATTGGCGCGCTGGCGATGCCGTGTGCGGCAATCGATCACGATGAGACACAATTCTTTGCAAACATCGATTATTGCTGGAGATTCGACGATGAATAGCCCCGCGCCCTTCCTCGAGCCCGCGCAATGCGCGCTGTTGCTCATCGACCAGCAGGCTGGCCTCGCGTTCGGCGTAGGCTCGAGTGATCGGCAGGTGCTTCTGAACAACACCATTGCGCTGGCCCGAACCGCGGTGGTCTTTGATCTACCCGTCGTCGCATCAACATCGGCAAGTAAGGTTTATAGCGGCCCCTTGATGCCGCCAATTCAGGCGGTTTTGCCAGGCGTTATGGCTCTTGAGCGGCGCAATATGAATGTTTGGGAGGACGATTCAGTTCGAGAAGCCATCCTGAACACTCAACGCCGGCGCCTCATTGTGTCAGGATTACACACCGCAGCTTGCGTGTCGTTTCCTGTGCTGTCCGCGTTGACGGAAGGCTATGAGGTGTACGTGGTGGCAGACACCTGCGGCGGTATTACCGCCGGCAGTCACGCGCTTGCGCTGCGCCGCATGGAGTCAGCCGGAGCCAAGATGACCTCGTGGATCCAGGTTCTCCTCGAGTTGCAGCGAGATTGGACGCGTCACGCGACTTACGGCGCTGCGCGCACGATCGTGGAAGAATTCGGCGGAGGCTATGGCATAGGGCTCGGCTACGCTCAGGATATGCTGCATCCGGCCTAGGGTGTGGCGCGGCCGACAGGCTGAGTCAGTTGACATAGCTGGTCGCGCATTACAAAACGCGGGCGCCGTCCGCTAAACAGGAGACTTGCCGCTGCCGATCTTGTCAGTCGTCTCGAGAGGTACACGACAGCCGTTGACAAAGCGGCTCAGCAAGTTAAACCAACCGACAATCAGGATCAGCTTGCGGGTGATAGTGTCCCCGTAGCGCCCCAACAGCTCGGTCAGAGTCTCATCGCTCAAGCGACCCTCCTCCGACAACTCGTCGGTGGCGATACATACCAAGATGTACCTAGGATCTATCCCTTTTACCTGACTGTCGCTGCTTGCGGCAGCGATCTCTTCGTTCGAAAGACCCACATTGCTCGCGAGCTTCGCATTCGCCTCCCATTCGTAAAGCGCATTGTATTTCTTCGCGGTCCTCAGGACGATCATCTCGCGAATGCGCGGATCGACGCCAGCCGCGTGAAACACGCCCTTAATAAAGCAGATCACCGCCGGATACCTGTCATCCGTGCCGGCAAACATCTTGATCACGTTGAGTGTGCGGCTTGCGTCATAATCTGCGCCAATGATGCGCCGGAGCTCCTCCTCGGAGGGAAGGGGCACACGAATCGTGGCAGCGATATCTGTCGGTAGTGACATAGAGTGCCCCTCCAATGTTTGGCGCCAAACGCCTGTTGCCGATCGCGGGAACACCCTGATCATTTCGACGAGAGGTGCTTGGCCGCTGACTCGATGAACGCGGCAACCTTAGCCGGTTCCTCCTGTATTGACATGTGACCCGTCGGAAGAGTCTCCGTATCGATTGCCTTGAGCTTTGTGACTTCGTCTCGTTCCATCGCAGGTGGGAGCATTCGATCGTTTGAGGAAATGAGCACCCAGGATGGTTTCATGGTCCACGCGGCGACTTTAACTTTCTCATCGAACATCGGACCATAGCTTTGGCCCTGCGTCGCGAAGAAAAGCTTCTGATCAGCCAAAGTCAGTCGCTGGGCAATGTCTTCGGAGACGCCTTGAAATGACTCCGTGGCAAACTTGGCGCCATCGAGACGAATTTGCTTTTGCCCTTCGGTCCAACCGTACGGGGAACTTGCATCATTGGCCGATTGACCTGCGTCTGGGGCATACGCTGAGACGTAGACCAGGCCGGCGACCTTGGGATCATTCCCCGCCTGGGTGATGACGACCCCGCCCCAAGAATGCGCGACCAAGAGAACCGCACCATCCTGCAGTGCGATGGCACGTCGCGTCGCTGAGACATCATCACTAAGCGATGTCAGCGGATTTTGGACGGCGACCACATGATAACCATCTGACTCGAGTATTGGAATGACTTTTGCCCAACTCGTGCCGTCCGCGAACGCCCCATGAACCAGCACGATGTTCTTGATGGGCGGCTTCGCATCGAGTGCTGAACCCACCAAGGGGCTTAGCACCAATAGTGCGCCGGCAACGAATCGGGACGAAGCGTTTCCGCTGATCTCAATAGTCATGTCGTTTTCTCACTCTGGGCCGTTTGAATTGGATTATTGGTTAGGCGCTTTTTTGGCCGCTTCGCTGATGACTGCCGCGACCTTCGCCGGCTCCTCCAGCATGGCCAAGTGGCACGTCGGCAGGGTCGTTGCCGTGGCATGCAGACGCTTTTCTTCGTCCCGCTCCATGGCCGGCTGGAGCATCCGATCCTTGGCCGATATCACGATCCAGGACGGCTTGGTTTTCCACGCAGCGACGGTCAGCTTCTCCGAAAACATGGGGCCGTAGCTTTCGCCTTGAACGGCCAGAACAATTTTCCGTTCCGCCATCGGCAGCCCTTGCGCGAAATCCTCAAGCATCCCTTGGGGAGTCATATAGGCAAACTTATCTGCGTCCAGCCGGATCGATTTCTGTCCCTCTGTCGCCCCGTAAGGAGTGCTCGCATCATTGGCGGATTGGCCCACATCAGGGGCGTAGGCAGCCACGTAGACCAGGCCTGCTACCTTAGGATCATCTCCCGCTTGGGTGATCACCGCACCCCCCCAGGAGTGACCCACAAGAATCGTCGGTCCATCTTGAAGTGCCAGGATCCGCCTGGTCGCCGCGACATCATCGGCGAGCGATGTGAGCGGATTCTGGACCGCGAGGACGTGATATCCCTCGGCTTCGAGTAACGGAATCACTTTGGCCCAGCTCGACCCGTCCGCGAATGCGCCATGCACGAGCACGATGTTCTTTACGCCAGGAGGGCCCGACTGTGCATTCGCGAAGTGCGGCGACATCAGAAGAAACGCCGCCGTGCAAGAAACCAACAGAGATCGATTGGACGTGGAGATCATGATGGTACCTTTCGAAGTAAGTGATGAAAGTCAATGTGAGGTCGCGTTTGACCCGCAGGATCACGCGAATACCCGCCAACGTAACCACTCGGATGCGGTGAGGTGCGGTAGCCAATTCGAGGGGTCGATAGCGGAGATATTCGTCCAAAGACAGACTCATTTTTGGTGTCGCTCTGAGACTCCAATGAGACGGGGGCCGCCGAGCCGTCGAATGGGCCGGGCATTTCCTTCGTAATTGGATCAGCGGTGGGTCGCCTATCGCCAATGCGACGGTAGGGAGATCGGCGCTGCTACGATGCTCAAGTCCTTCCGAGTTCGATTCGTTTGCGACCAAACAGCTTCGCGTCAATAGACCAAGCTCCCGGACCTAACACCAGGAGCGCGAAGCCAACCATTACCAATACTCCATGCTCATTGACGAAACGAGCGTTTGTAATCGCGGGCCACAATTCAAGCGCGATCTGCAGGCCAGCGCCGATCGGCGTCCATAGGCCCACAACCAGAAGACCGGCACCTGTCAAGGAAAGGAGATCGACGATTAGCGGCGGTGAATGCGTCATACCGCAGATAAATGAAATGGATTCCCTCAACAAAGGGAGCGCAACGGTTAACCGCAGCAGCGCGAGTCCGCGGCCTGGCCATCCATTAGGAAAGGTTGAAAATAGGCGCTGCACTGGTGTCCCGTTAGGCCGCAAGAATAAACGGACATTTACAGAAGCTCACGTCCGAAAGAGGGAGTTGAAGAAGACCGTTCGAGGTATTGATATCTGAGTAGGGGCTTCCGTCTGTGGAATTGGCGTTCAGATCTGGATGATTCCCCGCATCAGTGCAAGGGTAACCGCATGGGTTCGGTCGGTAGCGCTCAGCTTGGCCAGAATGTTTTTAACGTGTCCCTTGGCTGTTTCTTCCGAAATTGCGAGTCGGGCTGCCACTCGCTTATTCGAATTGCCAAATGCCACCAGTCGAAGCACTTGAACCTCTCGATCTGATAAGAGGTCATCGCCCATATGGTCGGCGAGTCTCGCGGCCACATCCGCGTGGATGCGTTTCATTCCCGAGTGCACCGCGCGGATTGTATCGAGTAGATCTTTTCTGATCATGCCCTTCAGTACGTAGCCCTGCGCGCCGGCGGTCAAGGCGCGTTGCGCCAACACATCGCCCGCGTACGTCGTGAGCACTACAATGCGCGCGGTAGAGTACTGCGCCCGGATCTGAGCGATTACTTCGATGCCATTGAGCCCCGGCATTTGAAGATCCAGAAGCATGATATCGGGACATAGCGCACGATATTGCGATACTGCCTCGTAACCATCCGATGCCTCCCCTACGATGCACAAGTCAGGCTCGTTCGCCAGCATGGCCGAAATCCCTGCGCGAAACACAGGATGGTCGTCCACGGCAAGGATGCGGATTGGCCGCTTGGGATTGCGAAATCTTAAAGGCGAAAAGCTTGCATGGGTGCTGAAAAGATCATCGGTTTGCAGGTTCATGACGCGCGATCTCCCGACACACCCTGAGGTCAACGAGTTTCTTAGGAAGGCTGCTCGCCTGTATTGATTATGATCAAGAGAATGAGTTAGTCACGCCAAGGAGGACTATTGAACCCCAGTTCTATGTAGGGATGCAGATCACAGTGAAGTGTGTTAGTTGAGAGGGGATGTCAAAAGGCCTGGGTTGAATTCCGCGGAAGACGCTGCCGATATCACCCGTGTCACCGATGGGGTAGGCACGGCGAATTTGTCTCATCACATGTTAATAATTCCCCGAGTAAGGCCGATGGTAACCGCGTGTGTCCGATCATTGGCATTGAGCTTGGCAAGAATGGTTCTCATGTGGGCTTTGACAGTTTCTTCGGTGATCGACAAATGCACGGCTATTCGTTTATTGGAATTACCCAAGGCCGCGAACTTCAAGACATCTATTTCCCGCGCAGACAGCGACTCCTCCCCACTGTGATGAGCGATCTCGGCCGCAATTGCAGGATCGACGCGCTTTTGCCCCCGGGCCACTGCGCGAATGGTGTCGAGCAACTCTTTCCGAAGCAATCCCTTGAGTACGTACGCTTGCGCGCCTGCAGAAAGCGCGCGGTGCGCTGAGACGTCTCCAGCAAAGGTCGTCAAAACGATAATTCTCGCTGCCGGGAATTCCGCTCGAATGACGCGAGTCACCTCGACCCCGTCCATCAGGGGCATGCGTACATCGAGGAGGGTGATGTCAGGACGCAGTTGCCGATATTGCGTCAAGGCTTGGTGGCCATCGGATGCTTCACCGACTAGCTGCAAATCGTGTTCATTGGCAATCAGCGCGGCCAGACCCTGCCTGAAAACAGGATGATCATCGGCGATGAGGATGCGGATCTGACTCACCGGAAAGAGTACTCAAACAAGCGGTAGTGCACAGCAATTATATGCCACTTCCTCCGTAGACGGACGTCGTACCGAGCGGCGGCCTGGCGCTTGATGCGCAGCTCCGTCCGAGGGGTCCAATCATCCCCAATCAGGGAATGCTAGGTGCCGGCCCGAGCCAGTTTGAGGATGCGGGTTCAGCAGATCAGCAAACGTGCAGTGGAGTAAACAACTGGGTTTCTATATAAGAAGTAAGGGAGAATCGATTGGGCGGCTTCCCGCCTCGCACTTTTTTAAAGGATTTGCAGCGACCTCATGCTCGGTTACACGAATTCTCGGACTCTTACCGGGCTGTTGAGAGTCGTAGGGATTGGAGCGCTGTTTGCTTTTGGAGGCAAGGCTTTTGCCATCGATCCGACCGAGTCTTTGTCGGAGCTGCATCATACGCAATGGACCACACGCGATGGTGTGCCTACCGGCGCGACCGCCATCGCGCAAACTTCCGACGGCTATCTTTGGATCGGATCCTCGAGCGGGCTGACGCGATTCGATGGGGTGCGTTTTCAAGCTCTCACCCTCGCGGATGGCTCAAGACCCATTACGGATGATGTCTCGAGCTTGTTTGCAGCGGCGACAGGCGAGCTTTGGATCGGCATGCGATTCGGAGGAGCATATGTCCTGCACAATGGAAATCTGACTCATTACGGCGAGCGCGACGGCCTACCCCCACACTCCACGGTGGGCTTTGCCAGACGCAACGATGGCTCGATGTGGGCGCAGACCACCACCGGACTTTATGTGTTGGACGACAATCATTGGAAGCTCATTGGTAAGGATTGGGACTTGCCGGGCGAATCCGGCACGATCATCAAGGTTGATCACCATGGCACTCTGTGGTCACGGTCAAGGAATGGCACGTACTACCTGCCAAAAGGGGCTTCCACATTCAGTAAGTCTTCGGTACCAGGAGGCCGTGGTCTGATCTTCGTGGGACCCGACGACGAAACGTGGCTTAACGACTTTGGGACGCTCGGATTAGTTGCGCTGTCCAAACCGAACACAATCAGGTCGAGTTATTGGGGCCAGCAGCACGTGGTTTTTCTACTCTATGATCGGGATAAAACCCTGTGGATGATCTTTGTAAAAGACAATCTTGGTTCGCTCATCCGAATTCCAGATTCAGCGGAAGCCTTCATGCATTTCGATTCCCCTTTATCGGATGGTGTTCAAACACTCAGGCCCAATCAGTCGCTAACCGGGATTGTGGTTAGCGCTTTAGAGGATCAAGAGGGCAGCGTGTGGGTGGTGACGGACGGCGGCATCGATCGGTTTCGCGAAAACAAAGTTCATGCCGCGCTGGAAGAACCCCTGCTATCGTCCGATATGGCGATCACCAGTGCGAGCGGCAACATATGGTTGGCGAGTCGAACGTATGTCGTCGAGTTTCGACCCGGCCAACTCCGTCCTGAAACGGTCGCCCAATATCAAGACAAAGACCGAATCAGCAGCTTATGGCGCGAATCGGACGGCAGTTTCCTCATCGCCCGGGATGACCAGCCGCTAATGCACTATGCCGATCATAAGGAGCAAGTTATCGACTCGTTACCCCGAACGAAAGGCCGTGGGGATCAAAGCATTGTGAGAGACACGAGTGGTAGGCTCTGGATTTCCTCCCTAGGCGACGCTCTTTACCGGCAGGTCGGGTCCGAGTGGCTATTGAACGGAGGCTTTGCCGAACTACCCCATGCGGTGCCGGTGACCCTGCTGAGCGGACCCTCTGGCCGATTTTGGCTCGGCTATACGGATGACCGGCTCGCCGTTATCGAGAATGACAAGGTTCGCATGTTCGGGCCTGCTGACGGGCTTGGCGTCGGCAATATTCTTGCGATTGCGGAACACTCTGATCGAGTGTGGCTGGGCGGCACGCACAATGCTGCGCTTCTCACTCGAGGTCGTGCGTTCACGCTGAGAAATGCTAAAGGTGAGGCGTTAAGTGGAGTATCCGGCATCGTTGAAGATGCCCAGGGGTCGTTGTGGCTCAATGCCAGCAACGGTATCAATCATGTCTCGCGTCAAGAGGTTGATGCATTTATTCGCGATCCAGCCCATGGGGTCACTATAGAAAACTTTAATTTTGAGGACGGCCTCAACGGAGTGGCCCAACAACTTCGCCCAGTTCCGACTGCCGCGGAAGGCGGCGACGGACGAATCTGGTTTACGACGACAACCGGCGCCTATTGGATTGATCCGCAGCATATGCATCGAAACGCGCGACCGCCGCCCGTTTCCATCGAAGGACTCATTAGCGGCGGGCGTACGTATTCGCTGGCGAATCAGGCAACACTGCCGGCGCACACGACCGAGCTTGAAATCGATTACGCCGCGCTAAGCCTTTCCATGCCGAGTCGAGTGCGCTTCAAGTACAAGCTCGATGGGGTCGATGCGGACTGGAAAGAGGCCGGCACCCGTCGGCAGGCGTATTACACTAATGTCCCGCCCGGCGACCATGCATTTCATGTAACTGCGGCCAACGAGGATGGCTTATGGAATGACACGGGAGCCACGGCCAATCTTTTGCTACTACCGGCCTTCTATCAAACGCGGTGGTTTTATACGCTTTGTGGCATCGCCGTTGTCACGTTCTTGTGGGTCTTGTATCGGGTCCGACTGCGTCAATTGAATCATCAATTTCTAGAGCGCATGTCAGCCCGGGTTGAAGAACGGGAGCGTATCGCCCGTGAGCTTCACGATACGCTTCTGCAGAGCACCCAAGGGCTCATTCTGTTGTTCCAGGGCTTTGCCGGACGCGTTCGTGACCCCGAACCCATGCGAGAAGAAATGGAGGTGGCTCTTGACCAGGCGGACTCTCTGCTAAACGAGGCGCGGGCACGCGTCAGCGATCTTCGGGCAACCGGTCTCGATGTCAATATTGGAGACACGATCACCCGTACCGGCGAGGAGCTCTTTGCCGACGCGTGTACCAAGGTGATCGTCGTGACGACCGGCACGCCACGCCAGCTGGTTATACCGATCGCCGATGACATTTATCGCATCGCGCGCGAGGCTCTTACTAACGCTTACACCCACGCTCGGGCAAAAACGGTTGAAATTGAGATTGCCTACGACCCGGAGCAATTTCGGGTGAACATACGGGACGATGGAAGTGGAATTAGTCAGGATGTCTTACAGCAAGGATCGAAGCCAAATCATTTTGGTCTGCAGGGAATGCGAGAACGCGCTCGACGGGCCGGCGGCAGTTTGACCATTTGGAGCCGTGACGGCGTTGGAACGGAAATTGATTTGAAGATACCCGCGAGGACCGCGTATTCCGAGCGCCAAAAGCGAGTGCGTTGGATGCCGACGGATTTTTTCCGTCGGGCGCCAAAGGATGAGGGCTGAATACCGCAGAATGGTATTGACTGGATCCGGAGCCCTCGCATCACGGCAATCCTCACAAGGTCATTTTCGGCCGGACCCGGGCACAACTTGACGTTACGCTGCGCGAATTCAAAGCATTCAAGGTGTCGTTCGAATCGCTAGATAGCGCCCTTACAAAAATTTGATAAAAGCCCATCGCTTAAGATGATCCTCATGTACCGTATCGATAAGCCGTGGGTGTGATTCCCATACTTTTGCGAAAGAAATGATTGAAAGTCGATAAATCGCCAAATCCGTGATCGAGCGCGATACGAGCCACTGGCTTCTTGGTGGCGCGCAGTGCCGCCGCAGCCGTGCGAAGGCGGCGACCCAGAATATATTGGTGTGGCGTCATGCCGCTCGTGTATTTGAAAGTCCGAAGAAAATGATACTTGCTCATTGCGACATGCGCGGACAACTCGTCAAGGTTCAAATCGCTCCCCAATCGGGCATCAATATAATCAAATACGGCCGCCATCCGTCGGGTCGCCGCCGGTTTCGGCCGGCGGGATGGTGTGTGGTTGGTTCCCGCTAGGCGCACGACGGTCCCGACCCCAGTAAGAATTGCTTCCTCAAGGCCAAGTTTCAATGGCTGTATTGAGGCCTGCTGAATAGACACCGAGATAGATGCCAGGTCAGGCACGGGCGGCAGAATGGCGGTGCGAAAGTCGCAATGAGTCGAACCTGTCGAGCTCGAGGCGATCTCCCCAAACAACTCTTGGTCGATATGCAGGGCTAAGCATCGGTCTCCGTGACTGTGCTCGTGCCCGCACTCATAACAGGAGCCAGCGTTGCCCAAGAGGAAGGCGTCCGGATATAGGGTCCCTTCGCCCGTGTCCGTTCGATATCGAAACGTGCCTGAAGTAACGAGCGCTATCGAGACCCGATCATGTCGCTCTTCAAAGGGTCGATCATGAGGGCCAGCCGTGCACACGTATTCCGAGAGCGACCACTGACTCTGATTCGCAATGAGGAGGCCCCGAGGTGCGCCGTTTGGTGTTTCCGGTGTTGGTGCGAGGTCTTTGAAGGATCGGAATCCCATTGAGCAATTTTCCCCAAGCCAAATTACGCTGGAGATTACAAGCTGATTGTACCTTGTTTCTCATGGCGGTTCTTATGCTCAATCAGTTGCCAATCGCAGTGAACTCGTTCGATCCGCTGCGTCGGAGGGGTCGACTCAGCACACTGCAACAATTCGGCCCAGGCAACCTCTTCGCGACCAGGAGAGGCGTCAACGTGTCCTTGGTCGTTGCGGTGCTGATTATGTCCGCAGCTCTGCTTCCCTTCGCTGCAACGGCCGCCACGATGCGCGTCGAAATCCGGATTACGGCTCCCGTTGACGAAGTGTGGGCAGCGGTTCGTGACGTTGGCGCCGTGCACACGCGACTCGCCCCTGGGTTTGTCGTCGATGACCGACTCAAGGATGGGGTCCGCACAATCACGTTCGCCAACGGCCTCGTCATCAAAGAAACCATCGTCAGCATCGACGATGAGCATCATCGTCTCGGCTATAGCGCTTCGGGGAGCCGCTCCAGATTTCACTTCGCCTCGATCGAGGTTATTCCCGACGGAGAGGGCTGCCGAATGATCTGGATTACGGACGCTTTGCCGGATGACAGGAAGGGTCCAATCACCGCGATGATGGAGCAGGGGGCGATCGTGATGAAAAAGACTCTGGAAGAGGCGGCGGCGCGCGCTCGTCACTGAGTTGGGTTGTCGAGAGTCATCGGTCTGGGGATCGTTATGTTGAACCATATTTCCATCGGCGCCTCATCAATTCCGGCCGCGAAGGCCTTTTACGACGCCACCCTATCGGCGCTCGGCTACCGGTGCCTGAGCGAAGATGCCATGTCACTGGGGTATGGCAGCGAAACGGCCGAATTTTGGGTGCTCCGGTGCGAGAAGCCCGTGCAAGACGAGTCCGCCTCAGGACTGCACATCTGTTTTACCGCGCCCACGAAGGAAAGCGTTAATAGCTTTCACGCTGCCGGGCTTCGAAACGGTGGCTTTGACCATGGCAAACCTGGCCCGCGCCCGAACTATGGGACCGACTATTACGCGGCCTTCCTAAAGGACCCAGATGGTTATCGCGTTGAAGCCTACTGCAGTGCGCCAGCTTGATAAATGAGGTGGCAAAGTTTTACCGCGGCTGTGTCGACAGTTACTCTGTGTTCGTCGGCGTGTATCAATAGGCAGGTGGTAGTGTCAAACCCCAAGTCCTCTGGCCTGATCGCTGTATTGCACGCCGACGAACCCGCAGCCGATCGAGCAGAAATGCTCGCGTTGTACGGGCAGTTTGTGGGTGATTGGGACGCAGATATCGCCACCCACTCACCGACCGGCGAGCGCAATCAGGGGCACGGAGAGATTCATTTCGGGTGGATTCTCGAAGGCCGTGCGATCCAGGATGTCTGGATGATCCCGCGGCTAAAGGATCGCCGAGCGGACGCTCCAATCATGCCGGTCGCGGGCAACTGGTTTGGGACGACAATTCGAGTCTATGATCCGACTCTAGATGCCTGGCGCATCTACTGGATGGACCCCGCCACCAACAGTTATCGCCAGCAGATTGGTCGCCAGCAGGGAGCCGACATCGTGCAGGAGGGCACCACCGAATCGGGGGCTCTGTCGCGCTGGAGCTTCACTGAGATAACACCCCTATCCTTCCATTGGAAGGCCGAGGCATCGATGGACTACGGCAAATCGTGGCGTCTTTTTGTGGAGGTGTTCGCTCATCGACGGCTCAGCTAAAGTTTGCCTGCGCAAGAATTTCTAGATCCCAGCGTTGAGAAACTGCGGTTGAATGCGAACAAATCCCCATAGCTGCCGTTGACATGAAGCTACAGAGCTTAAGATCACCCGGCCCCACTGTCACTGAATCCCTCTAGCGTCCCAGACGCACGCACACGATAATTGGCGGTTACAATTCCTGCCGGTCAGAACTCGAACCCAGGTCGATTCACCTGCATTTTTGGCGTTGAGCGGGCATCGACGCTATTCCGGGCGTTGCCCAATCAGGGGGAAGCCGACCGTAACCCAACAGGTTGCAAAACGTAACCCATGCGGTTACACTTGCGCCGGTATGATCAAGAGCTTCAGGCACAAAGGTCTCGCCGTGCCGTTTTACACGGGTAGCGCACGCAAAGTTCAGGCGAAACACGCCGCACGCTTGAACTTGATTCTGACCATGTTGAACGTAGCGACTCATGCCGGGCAGATGAATAGCCCAGGCTTGCGCTTGCATCCCCTCAAGGGGAAACCCATTGGTCGCTACGCGGTCTGGGTTGATGAGAACTTTCGAGTTACTTTCCGATTTGATGCCGCAAACGCGGTGGAGGTGGACTATGGCGACTATCACTAAGGCGGCGGGCGGCATGCACAGCCCCGCGCACCCTGGTTCGATTCTGCTCGAGATGTACATTAAGCCGTTGCACGTCACGATTACCGAAGCGGCTAATGCGCTGGGGATTAGCCGCAAGCACCTCTCCTCGATCATCAACGGGCATTCTGCCGTGACGCCGGACATGGCGATGCGTCTAGCAGTGGTGTTTGAGACCGAAGCGGAATTGTGGGTAAATCTTCAGTCGCAGCATGATCTTTGGACTGTGCGGCAGGAAGCGGCGCCCAAGCTCAAGCCGCTGCGGCAGGCAGCCTGACACGGAACTGCGCCTAGAACCGGTGTAATTCCCCGCTGCGCACATGAAAGCGAAAAGCAAAGACAGCGGGAAGCTGCGCATAGGCGATGACTGGAATGCGATCCGGATCATCGCACTGTCGCAGAGCAATCCCCTGAAGGCGATCGCGGAATTCGTGGAAAACAGTATCGATGCGCACGCGAAGACGATCACCATCACCCGCGGCAAGGAGCAGGGGGCGCATTACCTCGCCATCAAAGATGACGGCGATGGGGTGCCGCGGGATGACAACGGCCTGCCGGACTTCAAATACGTGGCGACCCATATTTGCGACTCGATCAAGCGCCGCCTTAAGGCCGACGGCAATGGCAGCGGCTTGCAGGGCGAATTTGGCATTGGACTTTTGAGCTTTTGGACCGTGGGGGACATGTTGACCATGACCTCGACGGGCACTGATCAGAAGGCCTATCAGATGACCATGAGCAAGGGGGACTCGCGCTACGAGGTGAGTCCCAAACGGCTGCTGTTCGCCGAAAAAGGCACTGAACTCAAGATCAGTCCGCTGCTCGAGGGGATTCGGACCTTAAGCGGTGAGAAGATTCAATGGTACCTGGCCTCGGAGCTGCGCGACCGGATCCGCGACTCCAAAGCGCGAGTGACCGTGATCGACAAGCTTGCGCGCAAGCAATATGAAGTCGAGCCGCGCCAGTTCGAAGGACGCCTGCTGCATCAACTACCCGCGATCCGCACTCCCTTCGGGGATGCCTATGCGGAACTCTATCTCGCCGAGCCCACGGACACGGCGCGGGTGGCCTTGACCCGCGTTGGCACGCGCGTGATCGAAGACCTCGCCACGCTTCCCGGCCTCGAACATACCCCCTGGAACTCACGCTACTTACAGGGCCTCATCGACGCCCCCTTCTTGAACCTGACCCCCGGCACTCGCAATGGCATCATTCAAGACGAGCGCTATGCCGCCTTGATCGGTGCCCTGGTGCCTCTCGAAACGCATGTGCAAGGTTTGATTGAGGAGCAGCGGCGGGCGGAGGAGGAGCAGGCCAGTCAGCAGTCGCTCAAGACCATCCAAAAGGCTTTCCACGAAGCCATGCTCGCGCTGCCGCGCGAAGAATACGACTGGTTCGATATTCAAGGGCGCGCGCGCCAGGAGGGAGGTACGGGCACCGGCGGAAGTGCTGGCGTGCCGGCCGGCACGGATTGGGCGGAGCCACTTCTGGGGGTGGCCGAACCCTCCCCGCGAGACTCGCCGCAGCGCGAGTTCTTCGAGTACGCCGGCGCGCTGTTCGGGGTCATCGTCTCCCCAGCGGCGAGTACGACGCCGCTCAACGACACTCGCAAGCTCAAGGCACTGCCCCGCGATCGGTCGCGCCGCCGGGTGGTGGAGGATCTGACATTCGCGTGGGCTCTGGTCGAAGGCGGTGGCACCCTCTCGGGCGTGTCTGACCAGGAAGTCGAGTATCTGGCGCCGCCGACCCCAGGACTCACGCGGCTACGCGTGACCGTACGGCAGCGGGACATCACCGCGAGCGCGGATGCTTTGATCACCGTGACGGACGATCTGGAAACCACCATGAGCACGGCCGCGGTCAACACCCGGGGCCTGCCCGGCTACACTTTCGAACGCGCCGCCGGTGAACTCTGGCGCTGCCGGCTCGATGCGGATCGCAACATCATCGTCGTTAACAGTGGGCATCGCGATTTCGTGTTCGCCACGCGAAATCGCGCACTTCAGCTGCGCTATCTCGTGCGTTTGTACGTCAAGGAACTCGTGCTCAAGAATTTCGCCGGATTACCCGCCGATCAGTTGCTAGAGCGGATGATCGAGCTGTCGTTGTATGCTGAAGAGAAGTTGAAATCCGGGTAACGAGTAATTACCGGCGCGTGGCGTTATAGCACTATCTCGCACCGAGTGGGACGCTCGCGCCGCTGTCGCCTCGAGGTCCGCAAGAAACCCAACTTTATGCGCATGATAAGGCGCCGCTTAGCGGCCGATATCAGTCGGAGTGTACTTGCCCGGGTCCAATCACCCGGGCCAGTACGTCCTGGTCAGTTATCCGCCGATCTGAATTCTGCGCGGCATCGCCTTGGGTTGTTTCGGAATCGTGACCGTCAGCACGCCGTGACTGCCGGTGGCGTTCACCTTCTCGCTATCTACGGTATCGGGCAATACAAAGCGCCGGTGAAACTGGCCATGACCTCGCTCGACCCGGCGCCCTTGGGCCTCGTCGCTCCCTTTGCGGCTCGGCTCCCGGCGTTCGCCTGACAATGTCAAAATGCCGTCATCGAGAGTCA
>Ga0302324_100009318_pt1 | contig 20557 bp, 19 predicted proteins | sample Palsa_T0_1_FD_201949 | JGI IMG/M metagenome (GOLD analysis project Ga0302324, IMG submission 201949) | Peat permafrost microbial communities from Stordalen Mire near Abisko, Sweden - Palsa_T0_1 | ecosystem: Environmental > Terrestrial > Soil > Palsa > Peat permafrost | place: Sweden: Abisko...
CCTCAATCCGAACAACAGTGATCCTGATCTTCACCTGGGCGATCGCCATCGCCTTCGAGAAGCATCACGCACTGTCGCAAATCGGACGCCGCAGCTGGGTCTTTCTCATCCTCTCGGGCATCTGCACTGGCCTGTCGTGGCTCTGCTACTTCCGCGCCCTGCAGATAGGACCCGCCTCGAGTGTCGCGCCGGTCGACAAGCTCAGCGTGGTACTGGTCATCCTGGGCGCGTGGTTGTTCCTCGGCGAACACCTCACGCCGCTGAAGATAGGTGGCGCCTCGCTCATCACCCTCGGTGCCGTGATCCTGGCCTTCGCGTGACGCGGTGTCTGACAAGGTAAGAGTTATAATCGACGTAGTTCTTTGTAGCGCCCAATGCAATGTTGGTGCCAGCTCCAGATGGGGGCGTCACGGCTTCGACGGGATTGCTTGTGGCAGAGAGGCATGCCGGGGTGTGGACACCCGTAATCGCTCACAAAACTATAAGTGCCGAACCTCAGTTCGCTCTTGCTGCTTAATTAATTAAGTAGCCGATCGCTCAAGCTTCGCCTACGGGCCTGTACCGATCGTCGCACAGTAGGCTGGTCTTCCCTGCTCCGTCTGAGCGGGTCGGACGAGATCAATCAGACTGGTCGTCGTCGCATCTTCGTCCGTTCTAAGCGCCGATGACGAGACAAAGATGAACTGGAAAAAGCATGAAAGCTCTCTGTTGGAAGTTTTTTCGGACGTGGGTTCGACTCCCACCGCCTCCACCATCATTAAACCGTTTAGAATGAGCCATCCGCGAGGATGGCTTTACTTTTTGTGTCAAAAACGTGTCTACTACTTTCATTACGTCACCTAATGGAGAGCGGCACGTGACCACCACACCAACCATCACCATCTATGTCAGGCACTCAGTAGGCTGCAAATACGAAGGCGATGAGTTTGCCAAGCGATGCGATTGCCGGAAGTGGATCCGGTACACGAAGGACGGCACCCGCCATCGACTCAAAGCTAACACCCGCTCTTGGGCGGAGGCTGAACAGGTCAAGCGAGATCTAGAGGACCAGTTGACCGGCAAGGCTGTCGTGTTTGAAACACCCGGCACAAAAAACATCGATGCGGCGGTTGAGGTGTTCATCGCGGACAAGAAAGTTGAGAACCTCTCGGCTGACCTCGTAACCAAGTACCAACGGGAACTCGGTCGCTTGGCGACATACTGCGGGGGCCAGGGCGTTTACACTCTCGCAGGCATCAACCGTGAGATCATCACCGGTTTCTGCACTGACTGGAATGAACGGTACCCATCTAGCCTCACTCGCAACAAACTTGCTGAGCGATACAAGTCATTCCTGAAGTTCTGCCGAGTGGCGGGATGGCTGGTCGAGATTCCCCAGTGGCCGAAGATGAAGGCCGAGGAAGCACCCACGCTGCCTCTCTCCAAGGACGAGTACGCGCGGCTTCTCGATGCGGTATACGTCGTGGTGCGGGCACCGCAGGATGCAGTGGTGGAAAACCAAAGCCATGAGTACTGGTGCCAACGGGTGCATGGACTGTTCCAACTGATGCGGCACAGCGGTCTGTCTATCCAGGACGCGTTGACACTTCCCCGCTCTTCCCTACTCAAAAATGCAACCGGACACAGAGTCGTGACCCAGAGAACGAAGACCGGGACGGACGTCAGTGTCCTGCTCCCACCGGATGTGGCTGCAGAACTGCTTGCCGTCCCTAATGACAATAACAAGTACTTCTTCTGGTCTGGGGTCGGTGCACCCAAGTCCATCTGCGGCAACTGGGGAAAAAGGTTCATAGCGCCCTGCTTCACGGAGGCAAAGATCGACAACGGTGGCCACATGAAGTCTCATCGTCTGCGAGACACGTTCGCCTGCGAACTCCTCACGTCTGGGGTGTCGCTTGAACATGTATCAAAACTACTCGGTCACCGCTCGATTCGCACAACTGAAAAGTCATATGGGGCGTGGGTGCCTTCACGGCAGGAGGTACTCGACAAGGCGGTGGTGTCGACGTGGGTTGATCCAGCAGTTAAGAAGGGGCGTCCCAGACGTAAACGGTCTATGGCCTACGCCTGACCTTGACCTGCTTGTCTGCGATGTACCGCTCCAGTGTGCGCCGGGGGATGCGGAGCACCCGCTTGCGACGACGATGCATGCCAGCGGGCGTTCCGATGTCGATCACACCATCCAATGAACCGAACTGCTTGAGTATGGTGTCATCCGATACGGCCAAAATCGTGGCAACATCTGTGACGGTTAGGTATTCGATAGGTGGGTGCGAGCGTGTACTTGTATCTGACCTCATGAAGGTAGATACCTAAACAGGGTGCTCGATTTGAATTACTACGGAGATTCTGGGGCTTACCGAGTGCCTGTTATAACGATCTCGAACTTTCATTCCTTGCGAGCGTATCCTAGAACCACATTAATATGAGAACGATGGATTACAACGTGTCGGGAAGGCCCGACAAACCAATTTTCGAGCCACAAAGCGACGCCGCGAAGGCTAGAACGCCAGAGCCTATTCAATTTGCAGATCGAGAGAGCGCCTTTGATTTCATGTTGGCAGCTCAGGCTGAGGGTTTCAGGTTTTCAGGCGCTAACCTCATCGATCCCGCGCAGAAGCCCGTAAAAAACCGATATTTTCTCAAGGATCGAGATGGCCTGATTCCAACTGGAAGTGATTGGGGACCCAGAGTTCCGGTCTGGGTAGTTGGTGATGTGATGCCTATTCACGATGCCAGTGGAGCACAAGTGGGAGAGGCAGAGATCGAGGCAATTCTAGACAACGATCAGGTTCCAAAATTATTTGGTTGCAACATTGCATTCATTCTTAAAAAGAAAACTGCTTAGTGCGAATACTTGTCGAACAGGAAGTTGACAGAATCGATCACCCCCTGGGTATCGTTTGCTGGAATTAGGAAGATGTTTTTGTAACCCTCCATCGCCTGTCTCGTGACGGCATTCATTGCGAGAACCTGAATTTCGTTCTTACCGTCAACTACGACTTTGTACTGCATGACAATAACGCACGCGTCGAGGCGAGAGTTGTACTCGAACAGGTAGCCGTTGATGGTTTTGAATATCTCCGGCTTCTGCTTCTTGGTCGCAGCGATGTTGCTCTCCACGATGTGAGCGCACTCTCGTTGCTTCTCAATCTGTGCGCGAGCGGATACGCATGGCAACAGAGTCACCGCAATAAGTCCCATCATTAAACTTCGCACTCAGACATCCTCACCGGCCTCCGCTACCCCTTCAAAATTCTGTGCCGTCCATGCTTGTCCGGGCATGATCTACAGGCCTGAGTCCATCACACCGTCAGGGTCATAGCTCGACAACCGCTTGTTCACCTCATCCCTGCGACGGATTGCGGTCGCCCACAGTTGAGTAAGAGCCGCGACCTCGTCCACCAAGCACCGGCTGATTGCGGTATACCGCAGCCGTTCGGAAAACGTCACTACTTTTGCAGCCGCTTCGTTACGTCTGATTTCGGTCTCGTCGAGTCGGATCTGTTCAGCCCACCGGTCGATCATCGTCGTCAATCCACTAAGTTCTGCTTCAAGCTCTGCTTGCATGGTCACCAGCCTATCATTCGTTAAGTCGGCTAATTAGTGCTCTTGAACTTCTGCTTTGTTGTCCATCATCGTGTCCTGTGCTTTGAAGAGAAGAACCTTACCACTCTGGCGAGCAACTCACCACGTTTTCGCGCGTCGTCGGCGTCAAGTTCCTTCATCCGTGCATTGAACTTCCGCATCTCTTTCGCGTGTTCTTTGCTCTCAGCTGTGCCTCTACAGAACCACGGTCGTCTCTGCCCCAAAGCCCAGCGGCTTATACTGTTTCTTGAATTTGATCTGTTGTGGCACGCCCTGTCTCCTCTTTCTTATCTCTTCCGTTGAACTCTCTGTCGCCGACTTCTAAGCTTATCGAACTGTTCTTGACTCAATTCAATGTCGATCGAGCCTGGCCTGCGCTCCTTCAGGGTCTGTCTCACCGACTGGATATCTCTAAACCGGCAGTTGGCTGACTCCATCAGGTTGACAACCTTATCGGCGTCCGCAAACTCCCAGTGGCTGCCGATCAGGGTATTGTCCTGGAGAAAGCACACGTCGAACTTCATCATCGTCTCCTGGAAGAACATCTTCACGATAGGCATTGGCGATGAACCTCACTGGGCCGACGCAGCTCTACTCTCACCCCAGATGTCCACCGTGGCGTACACCCCTCCACAGTGAGGGCACCGTCAGTAGTCGATCGTCAGCCGGACGATGTCTGCGGGTCGGATGAGCTTCTCACACGACGGGCATTTGTCCGACAGGCTCTCCTCCGTCGGGAACTTGTAGTGCGTCTCATGGTGCGAGTATAGACGAACAAAAAGCGAAAATAGAGTGGAAAAGATGGCCCCCAGAAAGGAGGCCTAAGTCGCCTTGGTTGAAGAGTTAGATGCCGGGAACGAAACGTATCATTTGCAGGGAGCACTGAACCGTGTAGACCACCTGCTGGAGCTGGTGCCCAAGGTTGCCAATTGAAATGGCGGTCCTATATCGTCGCCGACCTGTGGGTCGGATGCATGAGCCTTGCTGATGTCAGTAAGTAGAGCTTCGTATCTCATTGCGAGATCACCCAGCTTCGCCGCCGAGGTGATCTGCATACCTTTAGACTCAGTTCCGAGTTTATTTAGTGCATCGAGTTCGAAGACCGACAGTTCTATCCCTCTGTGGCCATTACCAAGCTTCAGGAAGTTGCGACAACTCCCGGAATACAGTCGATCGCTACCGTCATTGCTGAGCTCAAGGCGCACAGACTGCGGCCCATCCCTGAAAACTTTTCGTCCCTCCCCTGAGATTCGTTCCTTATAGACGAACGCCTTCCCATCCGACCTAAACGCAACTAGGAGACTAGCAACCTCTCCATTCCAAGACGATGAAGGATGACTAGCGAGATACGTCATAAGCTGGCTGCCCCAACCCCGCATGGCGGCGTCAACTTGTTTCGGGCTAGGAGAGGGAGGAAGCGATTCAGTCCAGGAGCGTCCAGTGAGCGTGGCATTCCAAGGTGTCATGAAGTTTGATCCTGAGGCAGTGAGAAGGCCGGTGGTCGCGGCAATCATCGTCGGGTTCGGTAGCCAGACCTTGCAAGCCACTTCTTTCTTGTTTGTGCGGACACCATTGAGTTCATTGGTGACCGCGCTATCAATTGCAAATGCCAAGTTTGTACCGTTTTGAAGAAAGACTGCACAGGTTCCCCCAGAAGTTTGATTAGTTTCCTGGCTATGGATTGTCCCCCAAGATGCAAAAAGAATAGTGAGAATGAGCAGTTTCAATGCGAAGCGAATGACTTGTCTGGAGTTCTTCATTATGTGTGCGTGAGCTCTATATAGGATGGGTACTATCTGAGTATATTTCCACGCGTAACGATCCTACGGTATGCGGCACGCCCTGACCGAAGCGGTAAGGCTATACTGCCTCGTTGGGCTGCTGTACCTTGTCAATCTTCGCAAGACAGTGGAGCTCTTAGAGAACGTTGCTCACCCGGTCTCCTCAAAGAGAGAGATCCGGGGACCCGCTCAGCGCTGCCAGCAACTTCGCCCGTGGCGAGTTCGGGTCGTCCAGCCTTGGATCATGATGGCCGCCATGACCACTCCGCTTTTCATTCTTCGCGGAGAGGAACGCCGCCTGGGCGTGAGGTCTGATCTTCTCGTAGCGTCCGGCGAACCCATGCACGGGGCATGAGACCCCGTCCCAACCCTTCACAACAACATTGACCCAGAAGGGGTCTGTAAACGTCCACTCGATCACCTTGTCAACATCGTCGTATCCATCCTCCTTCAGCAATGGGAAGAGACGCGCGGCACCGCGATGTAGGACCTCGACATCAACCCTCTTGTACTTCAGGCGGATGTAGATTTTCTTCGAGAGCTCGTACGCGGTTTCATGGATGGTGATTGTTCGCATGGTGTCTGTACTTTGTTCGTAGGATTCGAGGTCCACATACTCGATGTTGTCCGTAGGGGACAGTTCATCGGCGTAGAAGTTGGTGTCGGCGGTGATGGGAACGGCTGTCTCGTCTCGCTCATCTTCAGTGTCGACATGAGCCTGATCGTATTTGGCAAGCCAGTCCTCAAAATGATTCTCGATGTAGCCCCCGAGTTTGAATGAGCGACGGATTTTAGCGTTCTCTTTTTCGTCGCTGAAGATGAAATTAAGGACATCAATGCACGTAGCAGTCGAGCCAGCCAGAGCAATGCAGGTTTTCGCGCAGGAGGTGATTATATTGACCGCATCTTTGTGCTTCAGCGTCTCGTGTTCACTAAAGGAGCTCCTAATAACGTCGGCGACCGATTTAGCCTGATCGTCATTGGCCTTCTTCTTCGACACCTTAGAGTCTTTTTGTGCGCGTCCACTGGCGATTTCATCAACTACTTCCTGATCATTGTCAGAGGCGACCTGCGGCTGTTCGCCCGACTTGAGAACGGGCGGCGCAAATGGGCAGACGGTAGCCTCTGCTTTCTTTGCGGCTAATAGGGCGCGAGTCTTCTCCGCCCCTGCCTTAAGCTTCGCGACGTTTATGTACCAGACAAGAGAGCCATTGAATCGGGCAACTTTACTAACCAAGTCGTCCTCGATCAGCCGATCGGCTGCGCTCTTGACCGTCTTGATGTCCAGGCCGGTGTCGTAGGAGAGTGTCTCGTACGATGGGAAGCACGAGTAGTCCTTCTTTGGGTCGCACCGAGTGACCAAGGTGTACAGAAGAGCCTGAGCTGACCCCTTGGTTAAGCGCGAGTCGCGAACCCATCCGCTGATTTCGAAGAATGAGGCGTAGCTTTTGTCTTTCATGTTTTCCCCCTTCTAGGTGAATACCCGCTTTGAACTTCTGTCCGAAAATTCGGCAGAAATTCTTCGTGGCCAGATAAACTTTCCTAAAAGGGATCTGATAGTTCAATTATTTTCCTTTGCTAAGGAATTCTGCTTTCTCGATGGAAAATTTTTCCGCGAGAAAGGCAGAACTGGGCTCCTATCCTTTTAACTTAACCTGAGCAATCAACTTGGACAGTTAACTCGATCGAATCGATCCTTCCTTCTTAAGTCCTAGCAGCGGAGCTGCTGAGGAAAAGGAACAGGAAGGATCGATGTCTGGATCGCTTCGCTCTTGTGGGACAGGAATAAGTACAAGTGCCCGTAGTGGACTAGCGTGCTAGATATCAATCATTCCTGCTCAAATAAGCATTCCTTGTAATAACGAGCGCCCGCGCAGCCTACTCCACCGCGCAGCGTCCACACCGCACAGCGAAGCCGCCGTCCCGCTCCTCCAACATCCCCGGCGACCCGCACTCCTCGCAGGTAACAAGGGCTTCCGCCTTGGCGGCCTCCACCAACTTCTCGATGACTTCGTTGCCCCCGCGATAATTGAGGCGAAAAGTACCCTGCTTCGACTTCACTGAAACACACCTGAACTGAGGCTCAGCGATCGACTGCAACTCATCGCACAGGCGGTCCATGATACCTAGCCACCCAGGGCCGACGCCTTGGAAGCCCCACTGCATCTGCGATCTGCTCCCACCGCTTAGGTCAAAGAGATTAGGATAGCGGGCGATAATGTCTAGGTGGGTCATGGCCCGATCATTGTCCTTCTTGGTTCTCAGTTCCGTTTTAGAAATAGCTTCGCAAATAGTTGTAAGCGCCTTCTAGCAGCCTCTCGACCGCAGGATACGTGTCGACATTCGGCATTCTGCGCGTCGCCTTATAACGCATCTTCTACCGGATGCACCCGGAAATTATTGGCGTCGTGACCGAAGTACTTCTTTCGCATCCAAAAGGCGACGTTGACTAAGCCGATGAGAGCTGGCACTTCGATAAGTGGGCCGACAACGCCAACAAAGGCCTCGCCCGAGTTTAGTCCAAAAACTGCCACAGCTACCGCTATGGCAAGCTCAAAGTTATTGCCAGCAGCAGTAAAAGATAACGTCGCGGACTGGGTATAGTTGGCGCCGAGCTTTTTACCCATCCAGAAGCTGACCAGAAACATGATGAGAAAGTAGATGACAAGAGGTATCGCAATCTTCACCACGTCGAATGGGAGCCGAACGATCAGATGAAAGACGTCCAACGACCGTTGCGGCCAGTCTTTGCAAGAAGACTTTTCAATTGATACAAGTAGCAGCCCAGCGAGGTGCGCGTCTTTTTGAGATCCTTGCTGCTCTTCTTCAGCATCGCATTCTGTTTGTTATGTGCCGTCCACAAGTCGATGATCTCCCTTGTCGTAACACGCTCTTCTCCAGCCTCCAAGGTCTCTTCGGCGGTTTCGCAGGTCAAGACGGTCAGCGGAACTGCAACTGATTCAACATTGCCAGAGTCAGTGTTTGCGCCATCTGTCGACTTACCGATAGATGACGCTGCTCCAAGACCTGTGTATCCAGAGCGGTGGAACGACTGAGCGGTGACTGGAGCACGTCGAACCTTGCTCACGGTCGACACGGCGCTCACGTCATCGAGCTGGTGGTGAGCAAGTTTATGGGTGGTGGGGGGTGCCTGCAACGGTATCGATGGAGGCGTGGACTTGAGGTCGACTTCATTGTTCATGGTACTTCTCCTTGGCACAAAGTTGCCTAAGGGGAAATACCGAAAAACCTGACCTGCCATCAATTTGATTAGAAGATTATCCACTGCGTTTCGTCACCATCGACGTTGTGACCGTGGAACTGACTTCCAAAGCTTTTCTTCCTCCAGTAAGTGCAATGCCCTGCTCGACATTGGTATCTCCCTTTGTGGCGCAAATTTCCCTAGATACATAAATGGGAAGCGCCGAAGGAGCATCACATGGATCTGAAGAATCAACCCGCCTATCCTCTTCTCGAAGGCTTGCTTTGCATCAAGGGACTTGCCTTGCAGGCCACCTACACCAACGAGGACGTAGCGACGTTGTTCGGCGTATCTGTCCGTACTATTCAGAGCCGAGCCGCTGACGGGACTTTGACCAGTCGAAAGCTGATTGGCAGGGCACGTTTTCTCCCCATTGACTTGGAAAACTTTTTGATGAAAAGCAAGAGATCGTGCGAGGTCTAACTTCGCACTTCTTCTCCTAGCATCGCTATATCTCGGGGTTCCGCGCGTTCTGCGCAAAGCTTCCGGGTTTTTCAGCAAACGTCACTTTGCTTCGTCTTTTATATGCCGTAAGTGCTTGTATTTTAAAGGGTTATAGTAGGTAAGAAAGCATATATGAATGAAGAATCAGTCGAGATTGGTATCCAAATTGCTCAGCCTATTGAAGCGCCCTCCACCCCGGTCGCTCCTGTCACTCTCCAAGATCTTCTCCTCGAGATCAGAAAACAGGAACGCTCCGATAAAGCAATGCTTGCGTCGACAGTCGGCAAGTTCACCGAGTTCTGGGGTCAGAGCGCAGACAACATCTCCATCGACCTGCTCGAACAACAAATGGAGCCGTTCCTCCAATATCTTCGGTCCGGGAAATATAAGCCTAATTCCGTAAAGTCATATCGAAACTTCGTCAATATTCTCCTGAGATCGGCCAGGGCGTCCGGATGGTCGGCACTCCCGTTTGATGTGCCAGCGGCGTGGCAACCTTTATGGGAATCAACTCGTTGTGTCAGAACCAAGGAGATTATCCGCTTCGCGGTACAGTTAGGCCGAAAGCCAAAGGAGTTCAGCGAAGATGACCTAACCACTTGGCGATTGAACCGAGCCAAGACCGGTTATCGCTTCTCTGGCACTGGCGCCACCTGTTCCGCCTTCCGCATTGCCGTGGTAAAAGCTGGGCTGAAACTATCACTTCCTTTGATCAAGTTTAGTAAGCCTCCTTATGGCGTGTCTCTAGCCAAAATGAATCCTCAACTCAGCAGTGAGATCAAAGAACTCGCTGCCTGGAAGATGCGAGGGTTTGAACCCGATCGTCCTGCCAACGCTAGGATTCGACCAGTAAGCGCTAAAAATCTTACCAACCATCTTTGCCGGATTGTTGGTTATGTCCAGAATGAACTAGCACATCCCCAAATAACGTCTTTAGGAGAATTGGTGACCCCCACGTTAATCAAAGGTTATGCTTCGTGGGCCATCAACGACCGCGAAATTCAAGGGGACTCTCTGGCTGCCGGGCTTACCGCGCTCCGGACTGCGATGGAGCAAAACCCAAAGTATAGGAACTTGAATCTCGAATGGCTGGGTCACTTGGCCAAACAAGCACCCACCGAGCCGCAATCCGCGGTTGATGGACGCAAAGCGAAAAAATTTGTCAGCTTCGATGAGGCTGACAGGATTCCCAGCAGTATTCGCGCGGAAAGAATGCGGCATAGATACCGAATTGATCCTCGAGCATGTGCGAACAGTGTACGAGACGAACTTCTTATGAGTTGGCTGCTAATTCTGCCGTGGCGACAGAAGAACATCAGAGAGTGCAGGATCTTAGGCGACAATCCAAACCTAGCAAAGGAGACAATCGCGCCGCTTTCTCAAATGAAAAAATCAAACTGGATTGTCGAACAGGAGAAACGTCAGCCCAAAAGCTTGTATTGGCAGTTTCATTTCAGCAAGGAGGAAACAAAGACAAAGAAACCTGTCCATGCATTCTTGCCATTCGACCTCATCGCCCTCCTTGAGGAGTATCTATCCAAGCATCGGGCAGTTCTTATCGGGGAGAAAGAAGACCCGGGAACTCTTTTTTTGGGTGACCGAGGAGGAGCTTTCGAGGAAGAACAACTAACTAACCACGTGAAGGACCTCGTCGCTCTACATGCCGGAAAGGCCACAACCCCTCACCTCTTCCGTGATATCGTCGCCGACGATTGGCTCGAGCACCATCCAGAGGACTATCTGACCGTATCGAAGATCCTTTGGCACCGAAACATTGAGACGACGCTTAAGAAGTACGCAAGTCGATTTGATGAGTCGGCGGGAGTGGCTCGCATGGACGATTGGCGTGCAGGACGCCGCAAGGCGATCGCCTAGACGTTTAGGTACACCTCTTTGAGCGAATTCCGGTCGACTGTACTTTTGCCAAATGTTCGCCTATGATCACGCAGCAACGATCTCACAAACGATCTATCGCTCGAGAGAGGCAAGCTTCACCGGGGGGACACGTGGCGAAGATGGGAAAGAGCAAACGATCCGCACTGCGGTTCGCGCTCTACATAAAGGCTCTGGGTGCGGAGCCTGCTCCATTCAGTCAAAAAGACTTCAGGAGATATGCCATATCTTTGCAAAAGCAATATGAAGAGTTACGGCGTGCCCTAGACGGTAAGTTTGTTGTCGAGGCTCGCAATAGCGTACGGGCATTAATTCGACAGCAGACGCTTGCAGTAGCAGCGCAAGCAATACTTCCGACTTCCGAGTCCGCGTTCCGCGACGAGAAAGCACTAGATGTCGCATGCCCGATTGCCAGGCAGTTGAACGTCACCCCCTATTCGGTGCTGCAGGTGGATACCGAATCATCTATGTCACCAAGTTCCGACTCACCAAGTTCGAGGGCTACCTGGAAGTGCCAGAGGAAACTTCGCCATACAGACTACTTGAGCGCAATCAAGCATGCTCGCTGTCTCGGAGACGAAGAGCTGAACATCTATCCCTGCCCTGTTTGTAGCGGGCTGCATGTGGGGCATGATCCGCAAAGTCAGGCCCTCAAGCGACGTAGGTACGCCCAGAGACAACTGCAATCCATCGTAAAGAGACTCGAGTTCCTTGATATAGAGAAACATAGACTCGAACTGCAGCGCGAAGCTCTTGGTAGGCTTTAGAAGCTTGAGTCTAGACGCTACGGTGATCCCCCACGTTAGTTGTCTACGTAGGGCGTCGACGATCTCCGCCGCTTTCGCACCGCTTACGGTAGCCGGTGAGGAGTGTGTCGAGGGTTAGCTGACATGGGTGTCCTCCGGTACACACCTTGATTCTCCGCGCAAGCTTGGCCTGTGTTACTTTAGCTGCCAAGGGACCCCGGGAGACCCTGGAGGGACCTTATGCCTAAAGACATCGAACGTCCGACCATAACGCTTGCTGACCGGGAAGAACTTAACGGGTTGTTCGCAGAGCCGGAACAGTTGCAGGTGGGTCGAACCGCATCCATCGCAAGCACCAAGTCTGAGAGTCGCGGCAAGCTTTGTATCGGGCGCGTTGCGACCAGCAGAACTTCCCGAAAGAAGCAGAAGAAGAAAGCCCAGCAACGAAAAAGGATCACCAAGCGGTGAGTGACGACTGGGCGTCGATCGCGATGCCAGAGAACGTTGAGGACACGGTGGCCGAGTGGTTCGAGGTTGGCGACGTCAGCGTTGGAGTAGGCCTTCTGCGTGATGACCTTGCCCTGAACTGCGTTACCTTCAAGTATGAGGAATTTGTCACTGTCCGAAGCCACAGCGACGCTTGAGTTGTGTGTTGTGAAGATGAATTGTCTGCGTTCTTTTCCTCCTCGGATCCGGGAGCAGATGTCCTCCCAAATGCTCCGGATATCAAGCGAATCTTCCGGCTGGTCTATTACCACTGGAGCTGAACCTTCACTCAATGCAATCATCAGCATCGCGGTGCATTTCTGACCAACGGAAAGTTTAGACAATACCTCGAAGGTGCCGTCCCCGATCTCGTATTTGATTTCCGGTCGGTCCTGGGGCAACACATTGTATTCAAGCCCCAAGAGTTCTTCGTAGGAGTACTCAGTCACCATATATTCCGTCAAGGAGACCATCCGGACGATGTCAATTCCGACCTCGGTCGCTAAATCGGCAACGTATTTATTTTCCCGATACATGCCGTAACGAATCACCGCGCGGCTAAACGCCTCGGGATCCGCCTGACTGCAAATCTTATCGATCTCAGAATCTCTTAGGTAGGAACCTTTCTTGAGCGACATTAGCTTACTCTTGAACCCGTCTTTATTCGTAGACTCGTTGATGCCTACCTCAAGCCTGCCGTTGGTGTCCGCTTGAATCTTTGCGCACCGCGATTTCCGTTCTTCAGAATAAGCCAGATATGCAGCCTTGAGTGCCTTGAGCTGCTCGCCACGGCCCGCATCGAGTGGTTTAATACGGTCCGTTTTGGCCTTTAATTCCGCGTGCTTGTTTAGTGCTGCGTCAAGCTCTTTAACGATCCGTGCGCGTTTTTGAGCAATGTTCTGATAGTCGCCGCCTCCAGCTAATACAACCGCATCGTACTCAGTTTTTGCAGATCGCAACTGCGGTGACCAGCTTTCATATTCCGTCTTGAGTGTCTCGCGGTGCGCAGTCAAAGCGGTCGCGGCTGCTTCGAGTGCAGCCAATACCTCGGCGTGGGCCAAGGCCGCCAATTCGTAGGAACGCTTTACTGCCGGGTCATTGACAAAGTTGGCAGCGGGCGCCGACGGCGTACCTCCTTCCATCTCGGTACGATGCGAAGTCAATGTCTGGTGCAGAGAATCGAGATATCTGCTTTGCGTTCGAAGCGCTCGATCTTTTGCTTCAACCAACGCAAACTGATCAAACACAGGATTCTTTAGAGAAGTATCAAGTGCTTGAACCTCTTGCCGTAAGGTCGTTATGTTTCGCTCGATAGGTCGCGCCTGCTCAAAGGCACGGAGGGCCTCCGCAAGTTGCCGATCAAGTCCTCGAAGCTTTTGCTCGATCCCTTCGATATCGTTCTGAAACGAACGAAAGTCAAAAAAGAGATCGATGAACGCGATCTGCTGTGAAGGGTCTTCCGCGACCTTGATGATCTCGTTCTGACTCAAAAACAGGACCGGGAACAACTGAGCGATATCGCCTTTGTCGGACTCGGCGAATGGGCTGTCTTCTGCGGGGTTATAGGTTCGCTTAACGTTGTAGCTGTGACCTGTCTCGTCCGTGAGCGTGAGTTCGACTGAACTGTAGAGCTTCAGTCGCTCTGAGAGCTTGCTATCGTGATCGCTGTGAACTTCACGATTCGAAGGTTCTTGATTCAGTGCAAAACGGAGAAACTCGATGAGAAGAGATTTACCGGCACCCTTAGCCCCCAGAATGCTGTTGAGGCCGGGATGGAACTCGGCGTCGACGCCATCCAGGAAGCCGCCAGTTACTTTGATCTTGTTGATGTAGGGATAGGTCAGGCTGGCAAACTCAAAATCTTGTCGTATGCGCACTTCCGAATCGACAAAGCACTGCCTGATCCCCTCTAAATTAATTCGATCCAGTTTAAAGAGTGAGCTTCGGGTTCCGATTCCAGCCAAACCATGTTTCCCATCGCCAAGGCCAGTAGGATTATCCGAAGCTTGGTATACGGCGAGTTGACGGGTGTAGACGGGGTCGCTGCCATCCAGCAAATCTACAACTCGCTTGTGCGCCGCCTTCTTCGCTTGATCTTTAAAGTCGTTTCCCTCTGCCGCACTCACATATGGAGAATGCAAAAGAAGCGTGCGCTGTTCTCCGCGCATGTCTTCCAGTGCCCCTTTGCTGGAATCGGCGTGGGCGAGCACTACCAGACCTCCACGCCCGTACACGATTTTCGCCACATCCAGCGGACTGTGCTCGACGACTGTTGTGGTATCACCAAACTGGTCAGGCCCTAGCCCTAGCGCCCCTAGCAATGTCTCGATATCGACCCTGCCGCAACTCGGGTCAAATAAGGCAATGATATGAATACCCGACGTGCCACCCATGCACGTGATCTCGACGCCTGGAAAAATGACGAGGTTAGTTTGCTCAGCCGCTGCCTTCACCAAATCGACCCAGGCACCGCTATTGTGATCCGTTACAGCCATACCCGCCAGCCCCTTCTGCATGGCCTCAGCGACAATCATCTCTGCTGTTACGCTCTTGTCTCCGAAGCATCGAGACGCGGGCGTATGAAGATGAAGATCGAGCATACGGAACCGTAGCCCGTGGCGATGTGAGGTTTTGGAGGGACTAGTTGGCATGGCCCTTGATCACCATGAATCATACCGTACTAACCGGCATCTTCGGCGCGATGAAAGAAGGCATGACTGGCGACGCAACGATTTTCATCGCCAAAGCGCTCTTGGATTTCTGCAGCGCTCTGATATTCGCCACCGAACTTGGTTACGCGGTCGCCGTCATCGCTGTTCCGCAGGTAGCGATTCAGGCTTTGCTAGTCGTGGGAGCCACGGCCATCGTTCCTCTCACCACTTCAATGCTCATTGCTGACTTCACTGCGGTTGGCGGGCTGATCATGCTGGCGACCGGCTTTCGCATCTGCAAAATTCGGGAGTTCTCCGTCGCGAACATGTTGCCTTCACTCTTCGTCGCAATGCCACTTTCCGCCATTTGGACACGGATGTTTCATCTGTAAGTGGCTCGCAAACCCGATTTTCTATTGGCGTGGTGAGCCTTGCGCCGAAGAGCTATATGAGTGCCCTAAGACAGTTTCTGCTTACTGACGATCGATTGTTAGGATTCGGTTGCGATTTCAGGCCAAAGCGCGTTTCCCGTCGATGCCGTCGCTGAGTGACTCGGCGCTCGGTCACTAGTACAAAGACACCCCTGACAAGAACGGCGTTTTCTATGAGCAGGTCACTGGTGTCAAGGTCTGTTCTTCGTTTTTTTCTTCATAGGGTTTTTGCTTTTGCTGTTGTTTCTGGTTTTCGTTGTGCCGCATGTTGCTCTCCACCGGGTTTCTATACGCACTCTGGATGAGCTGTCTTGGTGCAAGCTCGGTGCCTGTTGGGGTTCGAGAGGAGAGTCGATGCTGCCATTTCTCGTTCGGCCTCTAAGACCAAAACGCGCTCGCAGTCATCGGAACACGGTGTCGTCGCAACGGGTGAACATGATCATCTCTTAGGCAGCCTTTACGTAGAAGGGTACATACGGCTCTTGCGTGATCCAGATGCGATGGAGAAGGACTGCCAGCTTGCGCGCGACAGCGACGACTGCCTTGTTCCTGGCCTGCTTGCCTCCTCGGGAGGCAAGTTGTAAGCCCCACTGTCGTAGCGAGGAGTCCTTTCCGTGCGGCCGGAGGATGTGGTTGGCGCACTCGATCAGCAGACTTCGGAGATAGGTGTTGCCAGGCATTCAGGAAGGTTTTCAGCTCTGCTGCACTGACGTGTCCTCGCGTGTCGATGAGTTGGCGTGCGAGCCCCAAAAGAGCTGCGTGTTTCGGTACACTCGGCAAGCGACGCTCCCGGATGGCCCGAACGTCTTCATCCGTTACATGATTCTGGAGCGCCAAAGCGCTGTGGAAAGCGACGACCCAGGCAGAGGCATTCGCAACGGCGTCCGTAAGCAGCACGATCTGGATTTCGCCTTCAGCAAAGCTGCCGCTGTGCACGTTTGCAAAGACGGCAGCAAACGTCTTCATTAGGACAGGAGAACTTGCGACCACGCCAGCAACACTTCACTCTGAATTTTGTACGTACGTATCACCAAACATAACCGGAACCGTTACTTGCCCGAGATTCCCGTCCCTTCGACACTTGAACCGCACGACCGACATTAGAGGCTCTCAGCGACACTGCGACATGGACGTCAACACTCTAATGGTCGTCTGGGAAAAGGATGCCCGTCTCAATGCCTTCCATCTCCGGATCTGGATTCGGAGCAGGAATGCGGTTGGTATTCTGCGCCACGGAAACCAGCCATTTCCTATGGTTTTTTTCAACGATCATCGTGAACACACCGAAGCGCGGCTTTCGGGGCGTCATGTCCATATTTCGGTCACCTTCGATTCTCCAACTCCAGTGAATGACTGCCAAGTCTGTGCGGACGAAACGCACGGAAGTTACCAAAGGGGTTAGTTTCGAATCCTTGAAGCGTTCAGCAAGGAGACGGCTATGATAAAGCGCGAAATCCGACCTTCCGCGCAGCCAGTCTCCAGCGACGTCGACAAAGTCCACGTTTTCGGACATGATCTTTGCCAGTTGCTGCCCATCATGCTTCGCCCATGCAGCCGAAAACTCTTGAGGAATATTTCGGATGGCGGTTTCGTCGGCCTGACTCTGGGCGATCGCTAGGCATCGCACGAAGAATGTCGCAAGCATAAAACCGATTGCCGCCGAGCGGATCAATTTGAGATTCACTATGAGACCTCCTCGGTAGTAATTGATTCGACACTCAAACGCGCACATAGACGATCGAAAGCCGACCGGCATCTCAAGCGCTCCGACACATGTTTTTTAAGCAACGCTAGAACATCTTTTGAAATCCTGAGCTCCCGTCACGTCAAAAGTCATGCTTACTCTGTCTGTCGAGGATCGCCTTGCAAGTAGCCGGTTGCGATGCGGAACAACTAGATCGGAAGTTTTCCCTCGCTCTTTCCAGGTAATTGGGGATCTTACCCTTCGCGTCTTTGCTAGAAGGGAATATTGAAGGTGAGCTCGAGCCCTGGTTGAGGCAACGGGCCCACCGTCCGAAAGAAATTGTTCAGATGCTGCTATTTCGTCGGAGCGAGGTAATCAGTTGACTCGCATTGTTAGTGCAGCGCTAATCAATCGGGGTGGCGAGGAAAGCATGGAGCTCCCCGCTCTTCGTCATTGCCTGACCAACGATCTGGCCGGAATCGTTTATTGAGTAGGCGAACAGGAGATACAGTGGAGTGTCTTTTGGCAGAAGAGTATTGAGGTCCACGAACGTATTGTCTTTCCACAGGAACGCGCGGCAGTTGCCCATCGGGCCCGGGCAAGAACCGCCTACCGCTTCTCCACGATTGTCGATCCAGGTTGGTGCGGTCACCGAATCGGAACCGAACAAACCGAGGTCCTGTATGCCTGTATCTCTGGTCCAAAGGAAGGCGTGAAGGTTCCCGTCTTTCGACGATATGGCACCGCCAACTACTTCGCCTCGCATGTTTATACCTGCAGCTACGCTCACCGGACCGCCGAAGCCGCCAAGATCCTTGACCGATCCGTCGCTCTCCCAAAGCACTGCATGCGGTCCATTAACCAGCCCATTGGCCGTCGTGTTCGAACAGAGACCGGATGTACCGACTACCTGGCCTTTGTCGTTGATCGCGAGAGCGACTCCGACGGTGTCGCCGGGGAGCGGTGGGAGTTGCCTGATTTCGTCCGGCTTCGGACCCCACGTGACGGCTTCGAAGTCGAAGACCTGATAGGGAGTTGCGCAAGTACCTGGTTTCTCGGCAGTTTGATTCTCCGCGATTCCGTACGCTTCACCTCGATCGCTGATACCAAGAGATTGGGAGTTGTCGCCCCCTGGCAGGCTAGGAAGTGACTTCAGCTTGCCTTCTCGCCAAACGGCAGCGAGGCACTGTAGGTGGTTACCGAAGCCGCAGAAGTCCTCGCCCCGGGATGCCGAATTGGCCGTTTCGGAGTAGATTGCGACTTCATCGCGAACATTGGGACCGTTGGCAAAACTGTTCAGGCCGCCCAAAGTGCCGAGGTCCCTCAGTTCATCACGATATCGAAAGAAAGCGTGTTGAGGTCCACCTGCAGTCAAGGTTGCCGCTCCGACCACATGCCCATGTTGGTTTATGCCAAAGGCTATGCTTGAAGGTCCGCCCAACGTACCTAAATCAGTGACCCTATAGTGTAGAGGCCGCGTTGTATTTTGCTGTTCTTGCGCATTTGTCTGGAACGGCATCGCGAGCAGAGCCAATAGGCTCACCGTCGTGGTGGGATTAAATAGTGTAGGTCTCATGTTGCTCCTTTCGTTACAACCGAGATCCTGAATGAGTGCGTCGGTAGTGTCGATGGTCGAGACATTCTTTGTTGCTCTGCTTCTTCTCTCTGTATAAAGAGTTTGTTATGTTGCTCCTGAGATCGGATATCTCTTGCTATTGATGTTCGCGCGGCGCTTCCGCCACCCGTTCCCGGGCGGTGCTATTGTTTTTCTATTGAGAACCGCCATGAATGCCTCTACCAGACGAGGACGTCTAATCCGGTTTTCGGTCTTTGAAGTGGATTTGGATTCCCACGAGCTCTTCAAACAAGGCCGAAAGGTAAAGCTTCAGGGACAGCCATTTGAAGTCTTAGTGGCGTTATTGAGCAGGCAAGGTGAAGTGGTCTCCAGGGACGAATTACAGCAGAAGATTTGGCCCTCTGAGAGCGTCGGCGACTTTGATCAGGGTTTGAACCGGGCCATTAATAAGGTCCGGGAGGCGCTAGGTGACTCAGCCGCAAGCCCTCAGTTCGTAGAAACGCTGCCCCGTCTTGGCTATCGCTTCGTTGGTTTAATTCAGGAAGAGAACGACTCAGAACCTGAGGCTGGTAATCCTCAGACGACCTCGACACTCATCCTGCCTCCCAACCAGAAGCGGGGCTGGGCAAGTAAAAGCCGTTTGGCGGTGGGTGCTGTGGCCGTCCTGGCGTTACTGATAGCAGGATATTTCTATATTCACCACCCGTCAAAACTTACGGACAGGGATACTATCGTCCTTGCCGATTTCACGAACACTACGGGTGATCGGGTCTTCGATGACACACTCCGTCAGGGCTTAACCGTACAGCTTGGGCAATCGCCTTTCCTTAGTCTCATCTCTGATGAGCGGATCCACCATGTGCTGCCTCTGATGGGACAGCCGCCAGATGCGCGTCTCACTCCGGAGCTGGCTCGCGAAATCTGTGAACGGACCATGAGCGCCGCCGTGTTGGATGGCTCTATCGCAAACCTCGGAAGCCAGTACGTATTGGGTTTACGTGCTTTAAATTGCCGCACAGGAGAGACTATCGACGAGGAGCAGGTGCAAGCCGCGAGAAAAGAAGACGTTCTAAATGCTCTGAGTCACATAGCCAGCAGATTCAGAGGTCAAGCGGGCGAATCGTTAAAGACGCTCGAGAAATATGACGCCCCACTCGAGGAAGTTACTACCCCCTCACTGGAGGCGTTGAAAGCCTATAGTGCAGGCTGGAAAGTTCTATTCTCGAGTGGTTCGACTGCAGCGCTGCCATTCTTCAAACACGCGATCGAGGTAGATCCGAAATTCGCGATCGCGTATGCGGCGCTTGGACGTGCGTATGGTGATATAGGTGAATCCACACTCTCCGCCGAAAATACTGCCAAAGCGTATGAGCTCCGAGATCGAGCAGGTGACGAAGAGAAGTACTTTATTACGGCTTCGTACCATAAACAAGTCGAGGGTGACTTGGAGAAGGCAGAGCAAACCTGTGAACTATGGATGCAGGCGTACCCTCGTGCTTTAGCGCCGCATGGGTTTTTGACAGGAGCTATCTCGCTCAACCGGGGACACTTCGAGAGGTCGCTTCGCGAAGCTGACTTGGCCATCAGACTTGATCCTGATGCTGCCATCATTTATAGCAATCTCGCTTTAAGCGATGTTGCCCTCAATCGTCTTAATGAAGCGCAAGCTGTCCTTCGACGAGCCTCTGAACGGAAATTAGACATACCCGATTTTGCTATTCAGCGATATGTGATCGCCTTTCTTAGAGGCGACACCGCAGAGATGAAGCGTGAAGCAGCTCAGGCTCACGAGGGAACTGGCGCAGAAGATTGGATGTCCAACGCCGAAGGCTTCGCTCTCGCTTATTTCGGTCATTTGGGTGAGGCAAAAAAGATGTCACGCAGGGCTGCGGATCTTGCTCGAGCTTCGAACCGGAGAGAAACAGAGGCGTTGTACGAAACTGATTCCGCATTGCGGGAAGCGTTATTCGGAAATGCATCGATGGCACGGCAGAGTGCCACCGCGGCACTCCAGC
>Ga0302324_100009319_pt1 | contig 20557 bp, 17 predicted proteins | sample Palsa_T0_1_FD_201949 | JGI IMG/M metagenome (GOLD analysis project Ga0302324, IMG submission 201949) | Peat permafrost microbial communities from Stordalen Mire near Abisko, Sweden - Palsa_T0_1 | ecosystem: Environmental > Terrestrial > Soil > Palsa > Peat permafrost | place: Sweden: Abisko...
ATTCTGCGATGCCATACCGACACGGCGACGCCGTGGCGGAATCGATTTACCAGGAACTTCTGAAGAGCCCCCTCCCCAACCCTCCCCCGGAAATACCGGGGGAGGGAGTAGGAGCGCCGACCGGCTGAATGACCGGGCCGCTCAAACTGTCACGCACCCGAGCTCGCCGGCTACACGCCGAACCCTTTGTGAAAACTCCAAAGCCCGGTATCCTGCGCACAAGTGTCGGCGAACGTCGACGGCAGCGGTGCATATCGGAAGCCTCGGCCAGTACGATTACGGGCGGCATACGGAACGCGGCGAGCAGTTTTCAAGCGGATATTTCCAGCATGATTTTTCTCGGCTGCATCGTTGGACTCATCGCCTGGCTGGTCGTGCGTTTCCTGCTCGCGGGATTCTATACCGTCGATCAGAACGAACGGGCGGTGAAGACCAGCTTCGGCCGGGCGGAGCGCGTCGGAACTGCCACCACGCTCGAGGACCCGATCGCTCAGGCTCTCCAGGATGAGGAGCGCCCGCGATATTCTTATCCGCAGGTTCGCGTGATCCGTCCCGGCGGGCCGTATTTCAAGTGGCCTTGGGAAACGGTCCACAAGGTCAGCATCATTACGCAGTCGATCAACATGGCGGTCGATCCCGAGCTCCCCTCGGCCAACGCCGGGGGCACCGTTCTGGAGGCAGTGACCAAAGACCAGCTCAACACCGGACTCAAGGGCCAGATTCGCTATCGAATCTCCGACAAGAATCTCTACGCCTATCTCTTCGGCGTGAACCGCCCGATCGCGCATGTGATGGGATACTTCGTTTCGGTGCTCCGCGAACGCATCGCCAACTTCGAAGCGCCGCCGCCCAAGCAATTGCCCGGCGACCCGGCTGCCCCGCAGGTCGCAACCGCTGCGATCGGAATCTCGATCAACGATCTGCGCAAAAACCTCAGCGACATCAACGATCACATGTCGCGGGAATGCGCATCATCCGAGGCCCGCTACGGCATCGCGCTGGATGCGTCGTTGATCACCGGCATCGATCCGCCGCCCGATGTCGAGGCGGCGCTGGCGGCGATCAACACCGCCTACAACCAGGTCTCCTCCGACATCAGCCTCGCCCAGGCTTCGGCGGATCAGAAGATCGTCCAATCCAAGCGGGCCGTTGAAATTGAAACCCTCAAGGCCCAGGCCGAGGTCGAGCCGCTCGCGGCCATGGCGGCGCAGCTGGCCGAACTGAAGAAAAGCGGTCCCGGCGTTCTGACCGCCTACCTGCGCAACGTCCGTCTCAAGCTTTTCAGTCAGTCCCGCCGCGTGATCCAGGAGGCCAACCATGAATGACCTGATCAACGGCGCCATCGCGGCCGGCGCGACATTCGTCGGCCTGTTCATTCTGGTTCCCTTCCTGCTGGGGCTGGCCCGGCTGTTTGGGTTGTACACCATCGTCGGGGAGCGGCAGTGCAAGGTGTATCTGCTGTTCGGCAAGGTCATCGGCCAGTTGGACGAGCCCGGGTTGCACATGCTCTTCCCCAAGCTCGGCCTCCGCGCGCTGATCGTGAATTTTTCCGGCAAGTGCTACACGCTGGACATGCGGCTGGATCAGTCATACCTCCGCAGCCAGGCGGTCAATTCCGAAGAGGGCGCGCCGATGGGCATCGGCGTGTGGTACGAGATGTACATCAGCAACCCCGTCGCCTATCTGTTTAAGAACGCCGACCCGCGCGGCTCGCTGGCCGCCAACGTCGGCAATGCCGTGGTCCGCTGCCTCAGCAACATGAAGCTCGCCGAGATGCTCGAGAACCGCCACTCGATGAGTCTCACCGTGCGGACGCAGGTTTCGCCGCTGTCAGAGGAATGGGGTTACAAGCTCGGCTCGGTTTATATTCGCAAGGTGCATTTCCGGGACACGGACATGACCCAGCAGATCGAGGCGAAGGTCGTCAACCGCCTGCGTCAGGTCACCAGCGCCATCAAGCAGGATGGGGCCAATCAGGTGAGCATCATCACCAGCACCGCCGAGCGGCAGGCCGCCATCGAATTCGCCAAAGCCGGCGCCATGCGCCCGCAGATCGTCGGCTTGGTCCTCGAGAAAATCTCCCGCGATCCCGAAATCTCCAGCACGATGTTCGAGATTCTCGAAACCCAGAACATCATCGACGGCAAAGCCGAGATCACGCTGGTTCCCCGCAACCAGCAACTGCTGGCCAGCATCATGTCTGCTCAGACACACCCGACCGGCACGGCCTAACGACGGTCACCAGTGAGCATGTACCGATGGTGGGCCGTGGGCATCGGGGTCGATCAGGATGGGAAGCATCAGCAGCGTCGCGGGGGATTCGGTGATGGTCCCGGTCGCCGTGACCAGCTTTTCGTCGCTGTGAAACTTGACGCTGCCGAGAAACACCTCGCCGGCTTGCACGCTCGGCTGCATCGGTTCCGTGACTTTCAGCAGCATCGCTCCCTCACCCGATTCGTGCTCGAGTTCCTCGACGGCGGCGTGAGCCGTTGCCGCGTCGGCGGCTTCGCCGCGGGCGCTGATTTGGAGCAGACCGCGAAAGGCGTCGCCCCGCAGCGTAACGGTTTGAAATCCATCGAGGCCGGGCACCTGCCGGTAGGCATCGGTCACCTTGATCGCGGCCCACAGGGCCCGGCTGGCGTTCGGCGGCGCGGGCACAACGGAGTTGATCAGCCGGGTCATCTCCGCGGACTGCTTGAGCGCGGGGTCGTTGGTTTTGACCGCCGCGATCATTTCCTTCATCGGGAACTTTTCCTGTTCGGGCGACGACACCATCACGAGCCGATGATCCGAGGGAAAGAAAATGGCGCTGTCCCCGTCGGGCTCGAAGACATCGACGTTGTCGACCGTTCTCATCGCCGTCCCCGCCAGCCGCCCGAGCTGGTCGGCGGCCGCGGAATCGAATTGCCCGGATGCGATCGCCACGACGAAGCCGTGATCGCCGTCCATGTCGTCGGAGATTCCGATGCTCAGCGCATCGAGCCGCACGTCGCCGATCTGCTCGGCGATGCTGAGCGCCAGTGTGCTGAAATCATGGGCCAACCCCGTGCGGGTCTGGTCCGCTGTGAGTGGCACATTAGCCAGCGCCTGCTGCAAAACCATCGGCCCGTGCCCGCGCGGCACGATCTGAAAGACGGCCGCGCAATTGGCCGGCAAGAGCCAGACATCCTCGCGGGCCGCGGATGTGGACGGCCGCTTGATCGCATATCCCTCTATCCGGCCGATCGCGGCGCGGGCGTAGTCGGCGACGAACATCTCGTCCGATGTCAGTAATGATTGCAGAAATGGCACCGCTTTGGCGTCCTCCAACTCCCCCAGCGTGCGGATGGCCATCAGCCGGCGAGCCGCTCGCGGCTTGAGCGTCGCCCGCAGGCGCACAATCAGCACCTGCGCCCGCTCGGCCGCCTCGGGCGAAGGTCCGTCGGCGGCATCGATCAGTTGCGGTAGGGCGGCGGGTCCGAGGGCGAGGATTTTCTCCGAGGCCGCATCGCGAGCCTGCGGATCGGCCGACCCGAGATCGGCAATGAGCCCGCTGGCATCGACCGGCGGATCGGGAGCCGCCTCGTGCAGCATCGAATCGACGGTCACGGCAATCGAGCGGTCCTGCCAGTAGTTCTGAGTCGGGACATAGTCCAGCAGATCGCCGCTGCCTCCCCCGGCGAGAAATCCCAGCAGCACCAGAATGGCTGGATTCATGGCGCCCATCATACCATCGGGGGGAACCCTTTCCGTTAGCCTCCCGCTTCGCGGGGGGGTGAACCCCCGCAAAGCGGGGGCAGTCGTTGGCGCGACGCGGACCCCAGGGAGCAAGCTCCCTGGGCGTTTCGGGGCAGGATCGAGCGCCGAAAGCGCGGCACACCCCGAACGCCCACGGAGCTTGCTCCGTGGGGTCCGAGCGATTCGAGCGACCGTCATTCCCCGCGCACCACCCCCCGCATTGACCCGCCGCGCGGTTGGCCCTAAAACCGCGATCGAATGAGCGGCTTGAGCTACCAGCAGAGCGGGGTCAATTACGATCGCCTGGACGCCTTCAAGCGCGCCTGCCAGCGTGCCGCGGCTCCGACGGCGTCACTCCTCGCCGCCCACCATCTTTCCGAGCCGCCCGGAATTCGCGGCGAAAGCGCCTACCTGCTGGAGACGCCGACCGAGTTTCTCGCCCACGTCGAAGAGGGACTCGGCACCAAAAATCTCATCGCCGACGCGATGGACAAGCTTACCGGGAGAACCTGGTACCGATCAATCGGAATCGACACGGTCGCGACCATCGTCAACGACCTGGCCACCACCGGCGCGCTTCCGATCAGCGTGGCAATGCACGCGGCGGTGGGGGATGCGGAGTGGTTTGCCAACGCGGCGCGATCCGAGGCATTGGCCGAGGGTTTTGCCGAGGGGTGTCGGCTGGCCGGCGCGGTGTGGGGCGGCGGCGAAACGCCCACGCTGCGCGGCATTGTTCAACCAGAGACAATCGTCCTGGCCGGCTCGGCCATCGGCCGGATCGCGCCAAAAGAACAGCGGATCGTCGGCGACGTGCGGGACGGCGATGCCATCATCCTGATCGCCAGCTCCGGGGTTCAGACCAACGGCCTCACGCTCTGTCGAACGGCCGCGGAGCGCCTCCCCGAGGGTTACCTGACCAGAATCGACGACGGCCGATCCTTCGGCCAGGCGTTGCTCGATCCGTCGGTGATTTACGTGAAGTTGATCGCCGCGTTGCAGCACGCGGGCCTGCGGCCGCACTATGCGATTCACGTCACCGGCCACGGTTGGCGGAAACTGATGCGCCTGGAGGAGCCGTTCGTTTATCGCATCCACGAGCTTCGCAAGCCGCCGGCGATTTTCGATTTCATTCAACGCGCCGGCCCGGTGGAGGTTCGTGAAGCCTATGCGACGTTCAACATGGGCGTGGGCTTCGCGCTGATCGTGGCGAAGGAAGACGCCGCCGCCTGCGTTGGGCGCGCGAACGAAACTGGCTATGTCGGCTGGATTGCGGGTACGGTGAAGACGGACGGCTCCAGAAAAGCCGTCGAGATCGAGCCCTTGGAAATCATTTACGAATCCGATACGCTCCAAGTCCGCTAGCAGCCCCGGGGGAAACTGGCCCAAATCCGGGGAAAAGGGATCTCAAAAGGGAGGTCGGTAATCATGTCCATCTTTAAATCGGTCGCGCGCAAAGTCTCCCTTGGCTCATTTGTCGCGCTCTTTGCTTGCTGCCTGTGTGGATGCGAGACGCTCAATCAACGCGTCATCGATCACGACTTTCCCGGCCTCCAGGCTTCGATGGATCAGCCGATCACTTGCCTGCTGTTCGTTCACGGCATGGGCGGTTACTCCAATAACGACCCGGCTTACATCATCGACGCCATCAGCAAGCTGCCCCACATGCAGCAGACGGCGGCCAGCCATGACGTGCAGTTCGCGGAGGGGGACACCGCCGGCTCGCTCACCCGCCAGGACTTTGTCAACACCGCCGACGGGCACGAGCTTCGCATCTATACCCTGTATTGGGAGGCGGTGACCAAGCCGATCAAGACGTATTTTCTCGGTTACGATCAACAGGCGGACTACGTCAACCTTCGGGTGCCGCTCGACAACGACATCCGCGCGGGTTACATGAACGACGGCGTTGTCGATGTGATCCTCTACGTCGGCCAATACAAGTCGGCGATCCAGCGCACAGTGAAGCAGGCGCTGCGGAAAATCCACAAGGACCTGGAAACAGGCGACGCGCAGCAGAAGGATTATCAGTTCGTCTTTGTGACCTGGAGCCTGGGGAGCAAGATTGTGTTCGATTGCCTGGCGGGTTCCCACATTACCGCGGACGAGGCCGCGACGCCCAGCGCCCAGTCGACCGAGGATGAATTGACGTTTCACAAAATTGCCAGGAAGACGCGTGCGGTTTTCATGCTGGCCAATCAGGTTCCGTTATTGACGCTGGGGGACATCGAATCTCCCCCCCGGACGAATCAGGCCTCCACGACGATGCCGTATGTAAACCTGCGTGCCGTCGCCCGCATCCGCAAGGAGGCCGCGACCCCGACAACCGGCGCGACGACCCAGCCGCAGACCCCGCCTCTCTCCATCGTTGCCTTCAGCGACCCCAACGACCTGTTCAGCTATCCGATCCCCTGCTGGCTGGAAGAGACGCACGATGCGGAATTCGCCAATGTTTCCATCAGTGTCGCCCGGACCGCTATCTTTATTCCCATTCCTAACGTCGGCTGGATCATGAATCCCGTGAAGGCTCATACCGGCTACGGCATCGACCCGCGAGTGGTTGACCTGATCCTTCACGGCGGCAAGGCGACGACGGGTTATTCAAGCTGCCCGTAATCCAATACAATCGCCCCATGCGGGCATCTGGCACCGGAAGCGGCGGGTTGGCGGAGCAGCGCTGGTGCCGATCGCCATTTCTCACCGCCGCGGCCGCTTGTTTTTTTCTTGCGGTACTTACGTTCGCCACGTTCCGGCCGATTCTGCACAACGATTTTATCGACTGGGACGATCGCGAGGTGATCGCCGACAATCCCGATTTCAGTCCGCCGCGCCTGGATGCGCTGGCCCACTATTGGACCAAGCCGTTTCGCGGGCTCTATATTCCGCTGACGTACACGGCGTGGGGGCTGATCGCCTCGATTGCATCGCGGTCCGGGGGAAGCGGGCCGCTCGATCCTACCGCGTTTCATGTAGCCAGCGTCGCAGTGCATGCTCTGGCGTCGATCCTCGTCTTTTTTCTGGTCCGGCGGGTCGTGCGATCCGGGCTGGCGGCCTGGTTTGGGGCAGCGGTTTTTGCGGTGCATCCACTGCAGGTTGAGGCGGTCGCCTGGATGACCAGCTTCTATACCGTGCTGGGAGGATGCCTGTCCCTGGCGGCGCTGTACGCCTATGTGGTCTTTGCCGACTGGCGCGACGATGCGCATCGTCCTCTGGCGACCTGGTCGATGTATGCCCTGGCCACGCTCTTTTTTGTCGCGGCGCTGCTGGCCAAGCCGTCGTCGGTGGTCGTGCCTCTCCTGGGCCTGGCATTGCAACCTCTGCAACGGCGGCCGCTGCGCCCGGCGCTGATTCCCCGGGGAACCTGGCTGTTGCTCGCGGTTCCGATCACGTGGATCACGCATTCAGCGCAGAGCGCTGCGGCCGTGTTTACGACCAACTGGCCGATGCGTTTGGTTCTGGCGTTCGACAGCCCGGCGTTCTACCTCCACAAGCTCGTGCTGCCGATTCACCTGATTCCCGACTACGGCCGTTCGCCGCGGTGGGCGCAGTCGCATCCCCTGGCGCTGCTGGATGTCTGCGTGCCGCTGGTTGTTCTGACAGCGGGGTGGGCCTGGCGCCGGAGATTTCGCTGGCTGCTTCCGACGATGGCGATCTCCGCCCTCTCGCTGCTGCCGGTCCTCGGGCTCGTGCCGTTCAGCTTCCAGCGATATTCCACCGTGGCCGATCGATATTTTTATCTGGGCATGCTCGGCCCGGCGATGCTCGTCGGGTATCTGCTGGCCAAACCGCGCACCGTGATGCTGGTGGCAGCGACTGCGGTCGTCCTCATCTGCGCATCGCTCAGCCACGCTCAATCGGAAAACTGGCACGACTCAAAGACGCTCTTCGATTACACGCTTTCGGTGAATCCGCATAGCCTGGCCGCCGATTATGTGCTGGGAAAGATCACGGCCGCGGCGGGATTTCAAGAGGCCGCGGCCGCCAAAAGTCCCGCGGAGTTGAGCGCGGCCGATGCCCGGCTCTATCAGGCGATCCAATACGATTCGCAGGCCCTGCGCACCGACCCGACGTTTTCCGAGGTGCTGTTCAATCTCGCTAACCTCTACGAACGCACCGGCCATCTCGAGGCGGCGGTCGATACCTACGAACGGGCCGTGCATGGGCAGGCGGCGACGGCGCAGCAGTGGAACAATCTGGGTATTGCCCTCACCCAGCTCGGCCGCGCCGACGAGGCGCAAAACGCCTTTGCCACCGCCCTGCGGATCGATCCGCAATATGCCGACGCCGAGGCCGATTGGGGTTTGCTGCTGGTGGCGATGGGCGACGCGGAGGGGGCAAGCAAGCATTTCCATCGCGCCCTGAGTCTTCGCCCCGATTGCGCCGCGGCGTTGCATGGACTGGAGGCGCTGCGGCAAATTCAGGGCTCCCCGTAGCCCGCATAGTCGTTGCAATCGGCCCGTTTCCCCACGAATCGCCGCGGTGATTCGGCAGAGCAGAATCATTTGGGCGGAGCCTGTCTGATCCCCTCTCCTGGTACTCCGGGAGAGGGTTAGGGTGAGGGCAGTCTTCAATTGGAATTCGCGGTCCAGTTCGACCGAAGACCCTCACCCCGGCCCTCTCCCGGAGTACCAGGAGAGGGAGAAATACAAAATGAGTCCACCCTGCGGCGATCCGTCGCCGGCGCACGTCGATTTTGCCTTCGAGCCCGTCCGTGGGCGACAATAGCATCACCCAGTTCGCGGAGTGCTCCCAATGCCCACGGAAATGTTCCAACTGATTCCCGAGGGCGCGGTGAATATCATCGAGCTGGCCCTTCCCGAGCCGCTCGACAGCAACTACTTCGGCGAGTTGAACGACGCCCTCTCGAAGGTTTTCATCGACGCCGGCGCCAAGCGATGGATCATCGATCTGTCGCAGGTGTCGTACATGGGCAGCTCGGCACTGGGGCTCATGGTGAACCTGCGCCAGCAGATCAGGCAGCGGGGGGGTCACGTGGTGCTTTGCGCCTTGTCGCCGCGGCTGCTGAATATCTTCCACACCTGCTGCCTCGAGCGGCTGTTCACGATCGTCAAAACCCGCGAGGAAGCCCGGCGAGAGCTCAAGCACGCGCGCTGATGATCGCCGCCATGCGTCCGGTGACGCCGTTGTCGCGGCGGTGGGAGAAAAATTCCTCGCGCCCCTGCCAGGTGCAAAGGTCAGTCGAATCGATCGACTCGGAAGCAACGCCTGCTTCCGAGAGCTGCCGTTGAATGGCCGCTCGCAGGTCGATGAATCCCTTGCCGCCGGACGCCGTGCGCCGTGGAGCGTTCGCACCGAAAACACGGGCGAATTCCGCCAGCACCTCCGGCCCGACTTCAAATGCGTCAAAGCCGATGCACGGCCCGATGGCCGCGAGAATCTCCAGCGGCTCTGCGCCGGCCTGTTGAATTTCGCTCACCGCCGCCGTGACCACGCCGGCGATCACGCCGCGCCAACCCGCGTGAACCGCGGCGACGGTTTGGCCATCCCGCGTCGCCAGCAGCACCGGCACGCAATCGGCCACGCGCACCGAAGCGATCCGGCCGGGATCGCTCACGATGATTGCGTCGGCCTTGGCCGACACGTCGAAATGCTCGCCGCGTTGAGCCAGCAGAACCTTGGGGCCATGAACCTGATGCACTCGCAGCAATTCGCGCCCCGCGCAACCCGCGGCCGCGGCCAGCAGGCGGTAGTTTTCCCAGATGCGCTGATAATCATCGACGACCTCGCAGCCGCTGGGATTGCCGAGGTTGAGCGAATCAAACGGCGCCGGGCTGATGCCGCCGAGCCGCGTGCTGAATGCGTGAGGTATTTCCGCCCACTCCAGAAGCGGCGAGGCGTAATAGACCACGCCATTGGCCGCCGAGCGTCGCTCCAGCATCTTCCAGCTCCGTGATTGAGATGCGTCGATTCCCGCCAGTTCGGGAGCCGCCGCAACTCCATGTTAGCCGACGCGCCGGCCGTGACAACCTCGCGCCCGAAGGTGATGAAAGAGCCGCCCGCCACGGCCGGCAAGCTCCGACGCGAAGGCGCGAAGACAGACGCGAAGGTGGACAATTACTGTTGAGGATAAGAGCGGCCGTGTTGCGGCTTGCCGTTTCGCCTCGTGGTGCTCGGCGGTGCGTGTGGAGAATCTCCGCCATGAGAAAAGTTGTCACGAAAACAAGAAATTGCAAGAGATCAACGAAGGAAGCCGCGAAGGCGAATTCTTGGTTACGAGTTCGAGATTATTAGAGACGCCGCCGTGCTCCCGCCAGTCGTTGGCCGAGCCCAACATCCCAAACCAATTCTTTGTATTCCCTTCGCGTCTTCGCGGCTCTCGCATTTGTCCCGCCCATCGAACGTGTGCGGCGGAGTGGCCCACGGTCTACGGAATCAGACTCGGATTGGCCCCCAGCAGGCCGACGCGAACGCCGTTGTCGCGGAGTATCTTGGTCGCTCGGCCGTTGATGATCAGCAGCACGAGGAGGCCGAGCAGCGGAATCATCGTCAGGAGCCCCATCACGATGCCCGTCCCAACGCTATACAGCGACAGCGAGAGCATGAAGATGAACACCGCGGCGGTAACCATCGTGCCGAGAATGCACAAGGCAACGACACCGGCCAGCGCCGGCGTGGACCGAAAGAGGATAAGGATCACATACAGCCCGATGTAGGCTAGGATGCAATACATGACGGCGCGCTGTCGCATCGCAATGACCTTCAGATCGCTCCGAGGCCCCTGGGCATAATTCAGCGGCGTCGGTCCGGCGGGATCGGGAGAGGTGGTCATTTGGAAGCCTCCGGTCTGAACACAGAGATGAAAGCGAACGCTTGCTGCCGATAACCGGTACCGTAAGTCCGGCTGTCGGGAAACTCAAATTTGCCCCGAGTTGACGCCACCGGCCCGCCGGCTATGATTGGCGACATGTACAGACAAACCATGCCAATTGCCCGGCCGCGGATTATTATTGCCCGTCAACGCGGGTAGGGCTGCTGGTTTGTTCACGCTCACAAGTCAAAGCCCTGCCAGGTCGGCAGGGCTATTTTCGTTTTGGGACCGCAATCGCTTTGTAGGTGATTCCATGACCGACACCGGCCGCATCGAAATCTACGACACCACGCTCCGCGACGGCACGCAGGGCGAGGGATTCAATCTCTCCTTGCAGGACAAGCTGGTCATCGCGCGCAAGCTCGACGAGCTGGGCGTGGACTACATCGAGGGGGGATTCCCGCTGTCCAATCCCAAGGACGCCGCGTTTTTTGACGAGGCTCGGCGAATGACCTTTCTCCATGCGAAGATCGCCGCTTTCGGCATGACCCGCCGCCGCGGCATCCAGGCGGCGGACGACCCGGGCATGCAGGCGCTGCTGGCGGCCAACACACCCGTCGTCACGCTGGTCGGCAAGAGCAGCGAGTTCCACGCCACCGCCGTGCTCTCGGTCACGCCCGAGGAGAACCTGGCGATGATCGCCGATTCGGTGCGCTTCATCCGCCAGGCGGGGCGAACGGTCGTTTACGATGCCGAGCATTTCTTCGATGCGTTCAAGGCCAATCGGGATTACGCATTGCGCACGTTGCTGACGGCACAGGAAGCCGGCGCGACTGTCCTGGTTCTCTGCGACACCAACGGTGGAACGATGCCGGAGCAAGTCGCCGAGGCCGTGGCCGCGGTTCGGCAGGCGGTGAGCGTGCGCGTCGGAATTCACACGCATAATGACGGGAGTCTGGCTGTCGCCAACGCCCTGGCCGCCATCCGCGCCGGGGCGACGCATGCCCAGGGGACGATCAACGGCGTCGGCGAGCGCTGCGGCAACATGGACCTGGTGCCGCTGATTGCCAACTTGCAGCTCAAATACCATCTGCCGTGCCTGGCCCCCGGCACGCTCGTGCATCTGACCGAGACCAGCCGATTCGTTTACGAAACCGCGAACCTCAATCTCGTGCCAGGCCAGCCGTATGTTGGCAGCAGCGCCTTTGCTCACAAGGGCGGCATGCACGTTCACGCGGTGCAGAAAAACGTCACCACCTACGAGCACATCAGCCCCGAGTCGGTCGGCAACACCCGGCGGATTCTCATCAGCGAACTCTCCGGCGCCAGCAACGTCGCCGCCAAGGCCGGCAAGAAATTCGACATCGAATCCGACAAAGCCGCCCTGCGGAAAATCCTGGAAACAGTGCAGGACCTGGAAAACGCCGGCTATCAATTCGAGGCCGCCGAGGGAAGCTTCGAGTTGCTCTTGCGCAAGCAGATCGGCCGACACCAGAAATTCTTCGATCTGGATCATTACCGCGTGAGCGTGGTCCGGCAGGACACCGCCGCCCCGGTTTCCGAGGCGACGGTCAAGATCACCGTCAACGACAACATCGAGCACCGCGTCTGCGAAGGCGACGGTCCGATCAACGCCCTCGACGGCGCCCTGCGCAACGCCCTGCGTCCCCATTACGCGGCCGTCGATGATGTTCACCTGACCGATTACAAAGTTCGCGTCATCAACTCGAAAGACGAAACCGCCGCCAGCGTGCGCGTGGTCATCGAGTGCAAGCGCACCCGCCCCGGCGGAACCTGGGAGATCTTCGGCACCATCGGCGTCAGCCAAAACATCATCGACGCCAGTTGGCAGGCGCTGGTCGATGCCTACGAGTATCACCTGATCCACGTCGCCGAAGAATCCGCCCGTCTCGCCGCTCCGCAGCCGCAGCAGGTGGGGGCGCACTGAGCCGCGCGGGGGGAACCGCGAAGGCGCCAAGGCGCGAAGACAGACGCGAAGGGAAATGCGTGGCGGGGATATTGGGAAAACCCAGGCGCGCGTTTCCAATCGATCCCAGCTATTTTGCTTTGAACATTTCTTCCCCTTCGCGTCTGTCTTCGCATCTTCGCGTCTTCGCGGCTCTGCAATTCAAAATCCCGTGCGCTTGAATTGCTTCTCGAGATCGCGGAGGGAGAGCCGCAGGGAGGTGGGCCGGCCGTGGGGGCAGTTGCTCGATCTGTCAACCAGATCGCGGCGTTGAAGTAACGCTTCGATCTCCGTGGCCGAGAGCGGATCGCCGGCTTTGACGGCGGCTTTGCAGGCCATCATGTCCAGCACTTCGTGCAGCAGCTCCTCATCGTGCAGGTCGAGCAGCTCCTGCTCGCCGCGCTCCAGCAGTTCGCCGACGAAGCCGGCGGGGTCGAGGCGTTCGAGAAAGGTTGGGAACGAATGGACCGCCACGCTGCCAGGGCCGAAGGGGGTGACTTCGATGCCGAGGCGTTGCAGGAGGGGTTGGATTTGGTCGAGCAGGGCGAGTTGCGTCGAAGCCACGTCGATCGGCTGGGGAATCAGCATCCGCTGCGACTCTAGGGCGCCGCGGCTGAGGCGGGCGAGCAGCTCCTCGTACATGATCCGCTCGTGCAGGGCGTGCTGGTCGATGATGATCATGCCGTCGTCGCTCTGGGCGACGAGGTAGCTGTTGTGGACCTGAATGGCGTGGGCGGGGGGCAGTTGTGGAGGTGGGGAGGTATCTGGTGGCGAGGGCTGCGAAACCGCAAGCGGGGGAAAAGGCGAGGCGGGCGGGGGGGGTAGCGATGGCGAGATCATCGGGGCGGCGGTGGCGAAGTCGGGGGGGAGCTGTTTGAAAAAACTCGCTAGGCGCTCGCGCAGCTCGGGACGGGTCGAATCCTCGTCGGTGCGCATCGGCATGGCATGCGGGGCCAGGTCGCTCCCCAGTAGACGCTCGCGGACGGCTGACAGAATCAGGCCGTGAATCCGGCCGCTGTCGCGGAAGCGCACCTCCGACTTGGTCGGATGCACGTTCACGTCCACGTCCCCCGGCGGAAGCTGGAGCATCACGATGGCCGCGGGATGTCGCCCCGGCTCGGTCAGGCCGCGGTATGCCTCGCGCAGAGCGTGAATCACGAACCGGTCGCGAATCGATCGGCCGTTCAGATAGAGAAACTGATATTTCGGCGTCGGCCGAGCCAGCTCGGGCAAGCCGATGATCCCGCGGATCGTTACCTCGGCGTCGCGTTTCTCCAGGGACAGCCGTTGATCGTGAAACTCCGCCGGCCAGGCCGCCAGCAAACGGGCGTCGGCGTCGGTGGGAGGCAGATCGAGCGCGGTGCGGCCGTTGTGCGTCAGCCGAAACCCGATCTGTGGATGCGGCAGGGCGATTCGCAGCACGGCTTCTGAAATATGCCCGAACTCGGTTGCCGACCCCTTGATGAATTTGCGGCGGGCGGGGGTGTTGAAGAAGAGGTTTCGCACTTCGATGGTCGTGCCGACGTTCCCCGCCGCCGCCTGCGGCTGATCGGTTATGCCGCCGCGATTGTGAATCTCCCACGCCGCGTCGCTCTCGGCGGTGCGCGAGAGAATGCGGGCATGCGAGACCGATCCGATGCTGGCCAACGCCTCGCCGCGAAACCCCATCGTGGCGATGCGGAACAGATCCTCGTCACAGGTCAATTTGCTGGTCGCGTGCGGGGCGAACGCCAGGGGCAAATCCCCCGGTGGGATTCCGCTGCCATCATCGATGACGCGGATCAGCGCCCGGCCGCCGTCTTCGACCTCCACAAGGATGTGTGATGCCCCCGCGTCGATGGCGTTCTCGACCAGTTCCTTGACCACCGCCGCCGGCCGCTCGACGACCTCGCCGGCGGCAATACGATTGACCAACGATTCGGAAAGCTGCTGAATTGGCCGGCGGTCCACAGGTCAATTATAGGGAACCAACGGCACGGGGGAAGGAGAACCGCGAAGGCGCGATGGCGCGAAGACAGACGCGAAGGGAAAACAAAGCTAAAAGCGGGGAAAAAAGTGAGTTGCCCAGCGAGCTGGAGAAGCGTGGATTCCCAAATCGCCCCCCGCATTTCCCTTCGCGTCTGTCTTCGCGCCATCGCGCCTTCGCGGTTCTTCGAAGCGTTCGATCACTCCTTGGCGGTTTTGGAGAGCTTGCTGTCGAGGCGGGGATCGAAGCTGTTGTCGATGTCGCGGACGAATTGGAAATCCTTCTTGTAATCGAGGGGTAGGAACCGCAGCACATCCGCGCCGCCGGGGGGGTTGTAGTTCAGGATCGCCTCGCGAATCTTGGCGGCCAACTCGGGCTTGAGGTTGTAGAAGTAGCCGATGGTGGTGCGGGGAATCACATCGGACTGATAGATCATGCGAAACTGCGACTTGTCGATCTTCCCATCGTCCAGCAGCGATTGCAGCTTTTCATCGGAGACGGCGGCGGCTTCGAATTCCGGTTTGGGCGGCTTGCCATCGGCCGGGGCCGCGGCGTCGGGCTGGCTTCTGGCCGCCACGCCCAGGATCGACTTTTTCTGGCCCATGGACCAGACGATGAAGTAATCGACGTTTGGCCGCAGTTGATCGTTGTTCATGAGCGTCGCAACAGCCGCCCGGTAGCCGGTGATGGAACTGGGAGCGGTGCAAGCCAGCGAATGGCCCTTCAGTTGTAACGGCACGCTAATCGGGCTATTGGCGGGAACGATGATATCGAGGTGGTTGCCGTTGGTGCCGCTGGCGTTGCCCAGCACGGCCACGGGCTGGAAGCCGTAATTGTTGACCACGAAAGGCGTGTCGGCGGCGTGGATGGCCAGGAGCGTGATCTTCCCGGCGCTGATCTGGACATATTGGTCGGGCGTGCCATCGTACTCGCCTCCGTCGATAACCTGCTTGCCGGTGGCTTCTGCCAGATGCTTCTCGAAATCCTCCCACGATGGCCCGGGGACTTCATCGGAGTTGTCCAGGTGAACGATGGTGAGCGTGTCGGGGTCCACCAACTGATCCGGCGACGATGGCGGATCGGCCAGGAGCCGGCCGCTGACGTCGGTGAACCGGCTTGCCAAGGTCTTTGGCGGAGCAACGATGAGCCCGCAATTGGAGACGGCATTTTGCTCGAGAGCCAGGGTGGTGTTGCGCTCCGAAATGGTCCGGACCGCATCGGCGCCGACGTAACCGACGGTCACAACCAGACAGAACAGCAAAACCAGCCGGCCCCAGATGCGAAATCCCCCGCGGGACGCCGACGGTGCCGCAGGCACAGGGGCGGGAGAGGTCGGCGGCGGCGCGGGGGCCTGGTTCTCATCGCTCATAGTCAGATTCCTCGAGTTGCCGCCCCGGCAGCCAGCCAGCCCGGCGGCGCAGAAACCAAGATTATCCGCGACATTGGTTAACGTTCAGTTGGGGCTTCGTGAACGTTTCGTAAATTGCGCCCCTTTTTAGCGGCTGTCCCGAAGGGACGCGCTTTCGCGTTCGAAGCGCGTCCCTTCGGGATTGCCGCTAAAAAGGCAGGAACGGCGCGTCACGCGATACGCGGACATCCAAATCGCCGGGGCAGGCGGGTATAGTGCGGGGATGGAGATCAATCTGCTGGTGATCGATGTCGGCAACACACGGGCGGCGGTGGGGGCGTTTTTGCGCGGGGAATTGGTCGAGGTGAACCGGGCGCCGCTCGAGCGGCGGGGGGAGTTGCAGGCAGCGCTGGCCAGTGCGTGGAGGCGCTTCGCCGGGGAGCCGGCCGCCGTGGTCGGAGCGACGGTCAATCCGCCGGCCACCGAGATGATCGAGCATCTGGTCGAGCAGGTGGGTGGCGGCGAGGTGCTGTGGGTGGGGCGGAACATCGATTTGCCGATCGCGGTGCGGACCGAGGAGCCGGGGCTGACGGGCGTGGATCGGGTGCTGAACATCGCGGCGGCTCATCAGCAGCTCGGCGGAGCTTGCGTGGTGGTGGACGCGGGGACGGCCCTGACTGTGGATGTCTGCAACGATGACGGCGAGTTCCTCGGCGGGTCGATCGGGCCGGGAGCGGGCATCATGCTCGAAGCCCTGCACCAGCGGACGGCGAAGCTGCCGGCGGTCAAGCTGCGCGTGCCGACCGGGGCGATTGGAAAGAGCACCGAGGAGGCGATTCTGCACGGCGTGTATCACGGCATTCGCGGAGCGGTCAAGGAGTTGGTCGAGGGATATGCCACCGAGCTTGGGCATTGGCCCGAGGTGATCGCGACCGGCGGGGATGCGAAGGTGCTGTTCGAGGGTTGGGAGCTGGTGCATGCGGTGGCCCCGGACCTGACGCTGTACGGGATCGCCCTGGCGTATGCCAATCACCACCTCGAGCACGATGGCGAGGCATGAGCGGGAACCGTGTATCGCCGATGTGTTTAGCCGCGGCGTCCACGCCGCGGCTAAACACCAACTTGCTCCGTGCGCGTTTTTCGTTTGGGGGATTCTACGCCGCGCCGGAGGTTCCCTCGGACGTTTTGGTGGCGGCTTGCTGGCGGCTGTGACGGCGGGTGGCGAGATTGATCGCCAGCTCGATGGCGGCGCGCATCGAGCCGGGGTTGGCGCGGTTTCGGCCGACGATGTCGAAGGCGGTGCCGTGATCGGGGCTGGTGCGGATGATCGGCAGGCCGAGCGTGAGATTCACCGCCTGCTCGAAAGCCAGGAGCTTGACGGGGATCAGTCCCTGGTCGTGATACATGGCGACGACGGCGTCGAATTCGCGGTCGCGGGCCCGCAGGAAGATGGTGTCGCCGGGATAGGGGCCCGTGGCGTCGATCCCCTGCTCGCGGGCCATGAAAATGGCGGGGGAGATGATGCGTTCCTCCTCGTCGCCAAATTGCCCGTTCTCGCTGGCGTGGGGATTGACTCCGCAAACCGCGATCCGCGGCTTGGGCGTGTCGAACCATTCGACCATCGCCTGATGCAGCAATTCGATCGGCTGAAACACCGCCCCGATATTGAGCCGGCCCCAGAGCCCCATCAGGGGAACGTGCACGGTGGCCAGCACCACCTTCAGCGGTCCGCCGGCGAACATCATCGCGTGCCGGCGGGCGCCGGTTCGCTCGGCCAGCAACTCGGTGTGCCCGGGGTAATTGTGCCCGGCCAGCTTCCAGCTCTCCTTGGCGATGGGGGCGGTGACGACGGCGTCGACCAGTTGCATTTTGGCGGCTTCGATGGCGTCCACGCAGAATCGCATCGACGCCTCGCCCCCCATCTTGCTGGGGCTGCGGATGGCGGTGCCGAGCATGCTGAACTGGTCGTAATCGACCACGACGACATCATGCCCATAGCTGCGCAGCCGGCCGTTGTATTGATCGCGCCACCAGAAGGCGTCCAGCTCGGCGGTGTCGGCCGCGTAGGCGAGCAGCTCGTTCATGCCGTAGATGATGTAGCGGGCCCGCTGGCGGAGGATCGGATCGGACAGCGCCTTGACGATCACTTCCGCGCCGATGCCGGCGGGGTCGCCCATGGTGATTGCGATAGTCGGACGAAAATCCATACAACGATGCAACTTGGGTTAAAGGCTCAACTTTCACCGCCATCATCGGCTTTGATCTGCTGGCGTTCAAGCCAGGAAATGACCGTCTTGGCGAGAATGTCGCATTCGAGGTTGAACGGCCAGCCGATCGACCGGCGGGCCAGCGTGGTGAGCCGCAGTGTCGTGGGAATCAGCGCGATCTGAAACTGGCTGCCGGCGACCTTGGCGACGGTCAGGCTGACGCCGTCGAGCGTGACCGATCCCTTGGGCGTGACATATTTGACCAACTCCGGAGTGCTCTCGAGCACCAGGCGCCATTCGTTCTCGTGGGCTCTCTGCTCGACGAGCAGGGCGGAACCATCGATGTGCCCCTGAACAAAATGGCCGTCAAGGCGGTCGCCGATCCGCAGCGAGCGCTCGACGTGAACTTCATCGCCGATTTGCAGGAGACCAAGGTTGCTGCGCGCCAGCGTTTCGGCGACCACGTCGAACCCGGCGACTCCGGCCGCGTATTCGGCCACCGTGAGACAGACGCCATTGACGGCCACACTTTGTCCATCTTGCAGATCGGGCCAATCCAGCGGCATCGTGAGCCGATGAAAGCTTGGCCCGGTCGCGACGCCGGAAATGTGCACGGTTTTTTCCACGATCCCGGTGAACATGGGTATGAAGTTTAGACGCCCCGCAGCGCCGGGGCGAGCGTGGCGTGGGGTGTCGGAGGAATGGCGCGGTTTGGCGGGCCGATCCGCGGACTTCCGTCCGCGGCTATTACGGATCGAGGCTGCGTTGCTCCGCGCGCGAGTCTTTCATAGCCGCGGACGGCAGTCCGCGGATCCCTTTGCATGGATTCCACTGCGAGATTTTCAGGTTACAATTCCCACGATGAACGGTCCGCTCACCCGCCGAGAAATGCTCCGCCGTGCGACGCTGGGCTTTGGCAGCCTGGCGTTGGCCGATATGCTTTCACGCAAAGCGCTGGGCGACCTCGCGGCGGCCGGGCCGCAATTTATGCCGCGGGCCAAGCGGATCATCTACATTTTCCTCGACGGCGGTCTCTCCTCGATCGATTCCTATGACTACAAGCCGCTGTTGCAGCGCGACGATGGCAAACCGCTGCCGGGGTCGATTGCCAAGCCGAAATTTTCGTTCGCCCCGACCGGGCAGTTGCTGCGCAGCCCGTTTGCGTGGAAGCAGTGGGGCCAGCGCGGCATGTGGGCGTCGGATCTGTTCCCGCGCCTCAATTCGCAGATCGACGACCTCTGCTTCGTGCATTCCCTGCACCATAACAACGAGGACCATTTCACGGCCAAGAACATGATGGCGACCGGCTCCGGCCGCGAGCCGCGGCCGGCGCTGGGGTCGTGGGTGACGTATGGGCTGGGGACGGAGAACGAAAATCTTCCCGCGTTTATCGAGATCATGCCCGGCACACCCAAGAGCACGTCGGCGGCGTTCTTGCCGGCGCGGTACGCCAGCACGCCGATCGGCCGGCCGGACGATCAGGCCCGCGACCGGGTGTGGGAGAATCTGCCGGCAAGCGCGCAGGCGGCCGCCGGCGCGTCCGATCGATTGAGCCTGGTGCGCCTGATGGACCGCGACCGCGCGGCCCGAGCAGGCCTGGACCGGGCGCTGGACGCCGAGGTGCAGAGCATGGAGCTCGCGTTTCGCATGCAGACCGAAGCGCCGGCTGTCATGTCGCTGGCCAACGAATCAGATGCAACGCGGGCGCTGTACGGCGTCGGCGAGCCGATGACCGACGACTTTGGCCGGGCGTGTCTGATGGCCCGGCGCTTCGCCGAGCGCGGCGTGCGATATATTACCGTCCTGCACTCGACGCGCCAGTTCGGCAATCTCTGGGACCAACACAAAAATCTCTATGATGGGCATCGCAATAACGCCGCGGCGGTGGATGTGCCGATCGCGGGGTTGCTGTTGGATTTGAAGAGCCGGGGAATGCTGGACGACACGCTGGTGATTTGCGGCAGCGAGTTCGGCCGCACGCCGGTCTTCGAGTTCCAGGACGGCAACGAGGGCCGGCTGCGCAACGGCCGCGATCACAATCCGCATGGATTTACCATGTGGTTCGCCGGCGGCGGAACCAGGCCGGGATTGAATTATGGCTCGACCGATGATTACGGCTACTACGCCACGGCCGACAAGGTGAGCGTCCCCGATCTGCACGCCTCGATTTTGTATGCGATGGGCCTCGATCACGAGAAGCTGACCTACCGCTACGGCGGCCGCGACTATCGGCTGACGGACGAATCCGGCGCCGTCAAGCCGATTTTTCTGTGAGCGTTCGAGGGGGTGGCGACTTAAGTCGCCACCCCGCGGAGAACGGGGTTGTCGAGAAGCACTCAATTCGTTGATAATTGATCGCATGAAGGCATGGATTCTTCCCTCCCTTGACGGCCTGGGCGCACTGCGCCTGGCGGAGATCCCCGATCCGACCCTCGGGCCCGGCGACGTTCTGCTCAAGATGCAATACGCGGCCCTCAATCCGGCCGACCGGTATCTGTCGGAAAAACATTACCCGGCCACTCCGCCGCTGCCGCATGTTCTGGGGCGCGATGGCATCGGCACCGTGGTGACGATTGGGTCGGGCGTG
>Ga0302324_100009321_pt1 | contig 20556 bp, 19 predicted proteins | sample Palsa_T0_1_FD_201949 | JGI IMG/M metagenome (GOLD analysis project Ga0302324, IMG submission 201949) | Peat permafrost microbial communities from Stordalen Mire near Abisko, Sweden - Palsa_T0_1 | ecosystem: Environmental > Terrestrial > Soil > Palsa > Peat permafrost | place: Sweden: Abisko...
CCCGGTAGCGGTACTTGCTTGTGCCCCGTGGACATGGGGCGTTTTGCATTTCGGGTGCTCCGAGCGGTCTAGGAGGCCGAGGAGCTCCCAGGCCGCGACGTCGGGGGCTTGAGAAACGCTTCGATGACGAGGTTATAGGGCGTCGGATTGGTGTCCGTAGGAGGCCTGAACTTCAGGAACTCGCCCCCGGTCCTGCCGATGAGGAAGGATGGGGTGCCCGTGAAACCGTCTCGTTCGACGGCCTGTGCGTCGCTGGTGAGCGTTGACGCCAGGTTCGGGTCGTCGCGTGCGGCGGTCCAGTCGATCAGGTTCAGTCCAGGGACCTGCTGGGCCAAGCCCTGCAGGTAGTTTTCTGTGACGTAACCCGAGTCCTCCCTGCCCTGCTCGTGGTAGAAGAGCTCGACGAAGTCCCACATCTTGTTCTGCTGACCGGCCGCCAATGCCGCGACTTGCTGGAACTTGAAGACCGCAGGCTGCGTTGTCGCGGTCTGCTCGGAGCGGTACTCGATCTTCAGACTCCCGTTGCGCACCCAGCGCCGGATGATCGATGGCAGTACGCTCAGCGTGAACTTCCGGCAGAACGGGCACTCGAGGTCACCGAAATACTGCAGAGTCACGGGCGCCTTGGGGTTGCCCAGAGTGCTACCGCTCTGAGGAATGCCGGCCAGCAGCGAAACGACTTCAGCCCGGGGCCCGTCCGCCGGCTCCGAGCCTCGCGCGGGGGCACTGCTTTTCGTGGAGTCGCAGCCGGCGGCGAGGGGCAGCAGGACCGCGATACCCACCGCGATCGCCAGGCGCCGGGCGTCCCGTGGAGCCCGCCCGGTCACGTTCTGTAGCGACATCTCAAGCCAGTATCGCGCAGGAGCATCGCCCTCGTTCCGGGCTGACAAACACTGCGAGGCACTGAGAGTGCGCCTGACCGCTGCCCGCTGAACGTCCAGGCTGCTGGCTCTCCAGGGGCGTCGCCCCGGGGGAATGTTGAGACGCTTATGGCGTCTGGAAGAAAGTCGGAGACAGGCCTCGACTTAACTGCTCAGAACCATAAACCTTTCGTAAGCGCGTGAGCCGGCTCGTGCCTGCCCATCCGCTGAGTCCGCCCTCCGTCGCTACTGGCGCAGGACGGAGTTCCGATGTAGTGCGATAGGACGGTCAGGCAAACAAAATGGCTTCCGTTTACACAAAACGCACAGCGACCCCGCGGCTGCGGCCGGGGCCCAGCGGCCTGCCCCGCGGGCAGGTCACCGAGATCCAGCGCGGCCGGATGCTTGCCGCCGCCGTCGAGGCGGTCGAGGAGGTGGGCTACGCGCATATGACCGTGGCGCAGGTCATCAGCCGAGCGAGAGTCTCTCGGAAGACGTTCTATGACGTATTTGCGGACCGCGAGGACTGCTTCCTGGCTGCGTTTGACCAGGCGGTCGCCCACGGAGCCGCGCTGACGACGGAGGCTTACGAGCAGGAGCCCGGCTGGCGGGATGGCATCCGGGCGGGCTTGGCGAGGCTGCTGATGTTCCTGGACGACGAGCCCGGTCTGGCGAGGGTCTGCATCGTCGAGGCGCTGGGCGCGGGCCCGACGGTCCTCGAACGGCGCGCGCAGGTGCTCGAGGAACTTGCCGCCGTGATCGATCGCGGGCGGGCGTTCACGAGCACGACCAGCCAGTTGCCGGAGGTCACCGCCGAAGGAATCGTGGGCGCGATCTTTGCGGTGCTGCACACGCGGCTGGTCGAGGGTGGTCAGGAGCCGTTCACGGATCTGCTTGGCTCGCTGATGAGCATGGTGGTGCTGCCGTATCTCGGTGCGAGAGCTGCGAGCAGTGAGCTGTCACGGCCCGCTCTCGACTCACGTGGGGACGTCCGCCGCTCAACGCTGACCAGGGCCAAAGACCCGCTTGAAGGCCTCAACATGCGTCTGACGCATCGAACGGTGCGCGTGCTGATGGTGATCGCGGAGCATTCGGGTGCCAGCAATCGGGCGATAGCGGAAGGCTCAGGCATAATCGATCAGGGCCAGATCTCAAAGCTGCTGACGCGGCTGGCGCGTTTGAAGCTGGTCGAGAACACCGGCGACGGCCAGGAGAAGGGCGCGTCCAACGCATGGCACCTGACGCCTCGCGGCGCACAGGTCGAGCGAGCAACACGGCCTCACTGACCGGCTGATACTCCCGCCCAGCCGCTGTGCCCGGTCGGCGCAGGCCGAGGGCGGCGTGTGTCCCGGGGGTCATTCACGGTCGGAGCAGGGGGAGGTGCTTCGCTTCCTTCTATGGCGACTGCTCGGCGTGCTCGCCGTATTTGCGAGCTTCGCGCTGATCGCGTGGTTTCTCGGCGGCGGACCGGGGAGAGTGCTGCGAGGCTCTCCGGCACGACAGGGGCTTCACGTCCCCTTGGCGGCCCTCGCAGGTGCCCTGGGCCGGCAGGCGAGCGCGCTTTGGGGGTGGGCGCCGCTGGCGGGGCTTTCGCCGGCGAGGCTGCTCGCCGGGGTTGCGCTGTGCCTCGGAGCAATCGCGGCGGTGACGCGCTGGCAGGCTCGGCGCCGCCGTCGCTACGTGCGCCTTCGCGTCGAGGCCTACCGCACCGATAGGGCCAGCGCCGAGGCCGTTGGGGCTATGTTTGCGGCTCTCCACAAGCGGCTGTTGCGCCGCTGGTGGCGCCGGCTCTTTCTCGGGCAGCCCGCATTGGCGCTCGAGGTGCACCACACGTGCACGTCGATCGGTGGGGGCCCCGAACGCGATGCTCTTCCGTCGATGTGGTTGGCTGTCAGCTGTCCCGAAGGACTCGAGGGGATGGTCGAGGCCGCGTTGCAGAGCGGCTACCCGAACTGCCGCGTTACGCCGGCCGGGAACGTGGTCGGTGCGCCGCCGGTGGTGCTGCGCTTGAAGAAGCACGCCGAGTTCATCAAGAGGGTGAAGGTTCTCGACCATTTCGAGCACGATCGGGAGCCTTCGGTCAATCGGCTCATGACCGTCATGGGCGCCTGCGGCGGGCCCACGTTCGTGCAGGTGGCCATGACGCCCGCGCCCGCACTGTTCGAGCGGTTCGCGAAGCACCTGTACAAGCGCCACGAGGACCATCTGCGCAGTCATCGCCTAGCCGGGCACGATCGGTCGATGGTCGAGGAGGCTGAGTTGCGTGGGGCTCTTGATGTGCAGCACAGGCCACTATTTTTCGTTGATATCCGCGTGGTCGGACCGCAACGCTCGGTCTGCGAGCGAATCGCCTCTGAGCTGCGCGCCGAGGGCGCGGAGAATCGTCTGATCGAGCGCGGTACGGCCATGCGGCACGGGATCTTTGGGATGTATGCCCGGCGTGTGCAGCGCGGCGAGGGCAACCCGCTGCCGTCGTTCCATAAGGGCGTCTTCGCAACGACAGAGCTTGCGGCAATCTGGCAGCTGCCTTCGCCCGAGTATCTGACCGTGCCGTTCGCGCGGACCGGGGTCCCGCTCGCGCCCGCTCCGCCTTCGATCCTGCGGCCCAGCGGGGCCGGCACGTTGCGCGACGCCTTCGGAGCAGTCTCCATCCATCCCGAGTTGCGCAAGCAGAATACGGCGGTGCCGGGCACGGTCGACCAGGGAAAGTCAAGCTACCTCGTGGCGACCGTTGCCGAGGACCTGCGCAGGGAGCGCTGTGCGGTGATCGTGCTCGACCCCAAGGGCGATGCGGCGGAGGCGGCGGTGAGTCTCGTACCGCCCACGCGGACCTGCACACTGCTCGATTTTTCTCATCCAACGTGCGGCTTCAACCCGCTGGCGGTGGATGCGCCCGCTGACGTGATCGCCGACTACGTGGTGGCGGCGCTGAAGAACCTCTTCACGGATGCGGATATACGCGCCTCCTCGGACCGGTACCTGCGCAACGCGATCATCGCTGTACTCGCCTACGACCGTGAATCAACCCTGTGGGACGCTGCACGTCTGTTGTCGGTGGGCGAGGAGGGCTATTCCTACCGGAGCAGCGTCGGCTCGCGGGTGCGCACGCTCCCTGAGTTCAAGGAGATCTCGCAGTTCTTCACCGCCGAGCTCTCGGCGCAGCTGGCTGACGCGAGGAGCATGACCACGGCCAAGCTGGACGCACCGGTGAACAAGCTCGCCCGCCTGCTGAATTCCGCTTCGATCAAGCGCGTTCTGCTCAACGACTCGCTGAGGGTCGACTTCGACCGGGTGATCGCGGGCGAAGAGGTGCTCGTCGTCAAGGGCGCGCTCGGTGCGATGGGCGCCGGCAATACCTCCGTGTTGATGCAGCTGCTCGTGGGGATGCTGGACGCCGCGCTTGGCCGTCAGCAGGATCTCGTGGCCGCGCAGCGGCGCGTGACCGTTGCCTTGAAGGTCGACGAGGCGCCGCTTGTGCTCAACCGCGGGTTCGCCGAGACGATGGCATTGAAGCGATCGGCGGGCCTCGAGACCGTGGCGTGCTGGCAGACCGACTCACAGTGGACCGATCGAGACATCCGCGACCAGCTCGACGCGCTGTTTGCGCACAGGGTGTACTTCGCGACGGCCTCGACGCGCGATGCCAGGGCCGCGGTCGGTCTGACGATGGCGGAGTTCTCCGACAGCGTGCGTCCAGGCGCCGGGCACGTCTCGACGCTCGGTCAACCGGATGTGCGCCTACACCTCCCCAGGCACCACGCGATCGCCAGCTGGACAACTGAGGATGGACGCCAGGCTCCGTTCATTGCAGAGACGATCCCGCTGCACGTCGACCATGCACGGCTGGCCCTCCACGCTGCCTCCCAGCTCGAGCGCGGCGGACGTCATCGCACGGACCTTCGTCAACCTCACTGGGACCGCAGGCGTGGCGGGACGCAGAGTGCTGAGCAGGACACGCGGGCGTTGACGGCCGGTCCGAGCGGCCCGCGCGGCCCGGGTGCGGGGCAGGACGGAGGATCAGCTGCCCCGGCCCACCCGACCGAGAGCTATCGCGAGCTGGTCGAGTTGGATGGAGCGCACAGCGTTCGCTGGGCCAAGCCGGTGGACTCGCAGCGGACGCTCGCGCCCGATCCGCTGGATCTCGAGATCCTGGCATTGATCGCGAGTCTGACGCACGTGCTCACCAGTCAGCTCCACCGGCGGTTCAACCCCGGCCGTTCGGCCACGACGACACAGCGGAGGCTCAAGCGCTTATCGGACGCGGGCCTGGTCGGGCGTTTTCAGTTCCATCGCAAGGACGGTGGAGGGGTGCCGATGTGTTACGTCATCACCGCTCTGGGTCTCGAGCTGCTGCGGGAGAACGGTCGCCTACGGGCAACCGGCGAGAACGAGCAGGCGTCCGTCGGCCACCGTGCGCCGATGTCGGCCTCAGAGACGGAGGGTCGGCTGCGCCAGGCGCGCCATGACGTTCACGTGGCCGGCTGGGCACTTGCGCTGGAACAGGCCGCGAGCGATGCACGACCCACGGTGCGCGGGTCCGCGGAGTCGGTGCTCTCTCCGCCGTTGCGCTCCACCCCCGAGGGAAAGGTCGGGATCGGGCCGGGTGACCTGCGCCTTCCCGGCGGACGCGCAGCCCACGACTTCCTACGCAGTAACCAGTCGGGAGAGGGCGCCGAGGTCGAGCGCTTTGAGACGGTGCGTCCTGACGCGATCGTTGAGATGCGCGGCCCGGCGATCGACGTGATCATCGAGCTCGACGATCGTCTGCCCGGCGGTCGCGCGGCGGGCAAGCTCGAGCGCTATGACCACTTCCTGGCGGGCTGGTCTGTGCACACCCGCAGGTATGGACCGCGGATGGAGACCGTGGCGGTGGTCGTATTCGTGTGTCGCGACCGCGCGCGGTCGCGCGAGTGCGCACGACGAGCGGATCCGCTGCTCAAGGCGTGTCGCGCCTACGCGGGGGAGTATCCGGTTGACTGGGAATACCCCGGAAGGGAGCGGATCCTGTTCGCAGCCGAGCGCGATATGCATGAGGGGCTCGTGCGCGCTTACGGTGTGCCTCGGCTGCCGCCGGAGGTGCGTGTCACGGTGGCCCATGGCGACCCGCGTGCTCGTGAGGCCGCGGCCGAGGCGCGGGCAATCCCGGTCGAGGGTTAGGCTGCATCACCTGCGCCATGGATCTCCGAGCCATAACCGAACTGAGCCGCATCCATCAGTTCGGCGTCGTAATCATTGCCGCCGTAGTCGGACTTGGGCTTGCGGAAATCACCCACGCCGGGACTCTGGGGAGCATCGCCCTGGTCGCGTTGGTCGGGATCGTCATCGGCTTCGGCCTCGCGGCATGGCAGCGTGCGAAAGGCGATTCAGCCAACGGTCGGAGCTGACTCGGGATTCGGCTAGGTGATGCCGAGCCGATCAAGCGATCCGTCATCTGCGCGCCAGTCGCGGCGCACACGGACCGATAGATCGAGGTAGACCTGGCAGCCGAGCTCGCGTTCTGCCTCACGCCGCGCGGCCGTACCGATCGCCTTGATCATGCTTCCGTGGGCGCCCACCAGGATTCCCTTCTGGGACTCGCTCTCCACCCAGATCAGTGCTCTCACCCGCGCCAGCCCCTCGCGCGGGCGTTCGACCGCTTCGACCATCACCTCGACGGCGTGCGGCACCTCCTGGAAGGTGCGTCTGATAACGGCCTCACGCACGAGCTCGGCGAGCAGCACGTCAAGCGGCTGATCAGAGATGGTGTCTTCGCCGAACATGAACGGCCCCTCGGGCATCAGCGAACGCAGGTGCTCGACGAGCGCCTCCACGCCTGCGCCGGTGCGCGCCGAGATCGGAAACAGCTCGTCACCGACCTCGAGTTCGGAGGCCTCCTGCAGAGTCGCCGCCATTGCCGCACGGGAGAGCTTGTCGGACTTGTTCACGGCGATCGTCACGGGCGTGTTGGCGCTCGCGAGTGCCTGGGCGATGAAGCGGTCACCGGGACCCACACCCTGCTGGCCATTGAGGATCAGCAGGGCCACGTCGGAGTCCGCGAGCTCCTGCTGGACGCGTTTGGCCATGCGGGCCGTGAGCGTGTCGCGCGGGCGCTGAACTCCCGGCAGGTCGACGAGCACCACCTGGCAGTCGCCGCTTGAATGCACGCCCCGGATCGCCCGCCGGGTGGTCTGCGGACGATCGGAGACGATCGCGACCTTCTCGCCCACGACGAGGTTCACGAGCGTCGACTTCCCGACGTTGGGTCGGCCCGCCAGAGCGACGAAGCCGCTGCGGGTCACCGGGGCCCCCCGTCAAGCAGCTCCTGTTGCATCGCGAGCATCTCGCCCTGGTCGGTCTCGTGATCCATGCCGACCAGATGCAGGACGCCGTGGACGATCGCCTCGCGAATGTCAGCGGTGTGCTCGGGACAGATCACGACGTCGCCGAGCTCGCGCAGGCCGGCGTCGTACACACCGCCCGCCGATGTCCCGGTGCCGTCGATCGGAAAGGAGAGCACATCGGTGGCCGTGGGCTTGCCGCGATGCTCGCCGTTCAGCAGCGCGATCCTCTCGGAATCGACGAACTCGACCGCCACATGGCCGTCTGAGATCCCGGCGGACGCCGCTGCGACGATGCACAGGCGCTGCATCTCCTCGAACGGCGGTGCGTCGCGGATGTACTCCGCGCCAAGGACCTCGACGTCGAGCATCGAAGCTCAGGCGGAAGGATCTGCAGCTTGCGAGCCTGCGTTTGAGCGGTCGAGGACATCACGCTGGGCGTGCACACCGTAGGCCTCGACGATGCGCTGCACGAGCTTATGGCGGACCACGTCCTCGGCGCCGAAGCGCACGAACTCGATGCCCTCGATCTCCTCGAGCACATCGCCCACGACGATCAGTCCGGACTGCTGCTCGCGGGGGAGATCCACCTGCGTGATATCGCCCGTCACGACCATCCTTGAGCCGAAGCCGAGGCGAGTCAGGAACATCTTCATCTGCTCGGGTGTTGTGTTCTGGGCCTCGTCGAGGATCACGAACGAGTCGTTCAAGGTGCGGCCGCGCATGAAGGCGAGCGGAGCGATCTCAATCACTCCCTGCTCTATGTATTGCGAGACCTTCTCGGGATCGAGCATGTCGTGCAGTGCGTCAAACAGTGGCCGCAGGTATGGATCGACCTTCGCCATCAGGTCGCCAGGCAGAAATCCCAGGCGCTCGCCGGCCTCGACTGCGGGCCGCGTCAGAATGATGCGGTTCACCTCGTGGCGCGCGAGCGCGGCTGAGGCCATGGCCACCGCCAGGAAGGTCTTGCCGGTGCCCGCCGGTCCCACGCCGAATGTGATCGTGTTGTTCCTCACCGAATCCACGTAGCGCTTCTGGTTGACCGTCTTTGGAGCCACTCGCAACCCACGGTGACGCCAGACGACGTCCTCCAGCACCCGCGCCGGCGACTCGTGCGCGTCCAGGGCGCCTGTCACTGCCGCGATCGTCCCGGGGCCGATCTGATGTCCTCTGGAGATCAGCTCTGAGAGCTCGCGTACGACGCGCTCGCCGGCGTTTGTCTCAGACTCCTCACCGTCGAACGTCAACAGATTCCCACGCAGGAACACCTTGCACTCGAGGTGGGCCTCCAGCGCCTGCAGCACGGCATCCTGACTGCCTGCCAGCTCGACGGCGACGTCGTTCGGGAGCTCGACCTGGGTCCTCATCCGCTGAGCGACGCCCGCACGAGCCCTGACACCCGGTTGCCGTCGGCGCGACCGTCGACCGCGGCCATGGCCTGCTTCATCGCCCTTCCCATGTCCTTCGCCGACTCCGCGCCGCTGTCGCGCACGGCCTGCGCGACGATCTCCTGGAGTGCCTCATCGGAAAGCTCCGCCGGCAGATACGAGCTGATCAGCTCGCCCTCGGCCTCCTCGCCCGTGGCGAGGTCCTCACGCCCGGCCTCGCGGTAGGCGCGGGCGGCCTCCAGGCGACGCTTGCGCTCGCGGCGTAGCACCGCCAGCTCATCGTCCGAGCCCTCCTTGGCAGCCTTCTGCAGCTCCGACATCACGAGTCGCAGCGCGCCGACCTTCTCCTTCTCCCCGGCCCGCATAGCGCTCGTCAGGTCGTTCCTGATCTCCTCGAGTATCGCCATCCACAGATCAGGATACGCCGGTCGGGGGAGAAGTCGGCTCGGGATCGGGCTGAAGGGGAGTGGGAGTGCCGAGACGACCCGGAGACGAGGCGTCGGGACCGAACACCAGCTCCACGTTCCAGTCGGCGAGAAGACGCAGCTTCCGGCCGAGGCCCGGCATCAACAGCAGGTGGTAGGTGCGCGCGATGAACCATGCGGGGAAGCCGCGCCAGCGTATGCCGAGCGTGATCGCAACGGCCTTGTTGTGCCCGAGCTCGGCAACGACGCCTTTGGTGCGGTAGCGGAAAGGCTGGGCCGTCCCGCCGCCCAGAGTTGCGACCACGTTGCGGGCGACGCGGCGTCCCTCGCGAATCGCATGCTGGGCAGTCGGGGGGTAGATCTGCCCCCGTAGGTGTGCGTCCGGGATCGCGGCGCAGTCGCCGATCGCCCACACCGCACCGGCGCCTGAGGTGACAGGCGACCCGGCGCCCTGCGATGGCTCGCGCTCGACACGCATTGTCGGGCCGACGAGGAGCCGGCCGTCCTCAGCCAGCGGCAGCCCGAGTTTGGCCAGCACGGCGCTCGGCCTGACACCGGCCGTCCACACGACCGTGCGCGCCGCAATCTGCTCGCCGTCTGAGAGCAACGCGCTGGACTCGGAAACCTCGCGGAGCGTCGTGCGGGTGTAGACCTCCATGCCCCGCAGTCGTAGCTCTCGTTCGGCGAACCCCGAGAGGCTCTCCGGTACCTCCCGCATGATCCGCTCCCCGGCCTCCACCAGCACCCAGCGCATTCCCTGGAGGCGACAGCGGGGGTAGAGCTCGATCGCCTGCGCAGCGAAGTCCTGCAACTGCGCCAGTCCCTCGACGCCCGCATAGCCCGCGCCGACGAACACGAAGCCCAGGTACTCGGTGCGAGCGGCCTCGTCCTCGAGCGACTCCGCGATGTCGAAGCAGGTGAGCACCTGGTTGCGCAGCGCCGTGGCATCCATCAACGACTTCAGCCCGAGCGCGTGGTCGGCAAGCCCGGGGATCGGCAACGTACGCGAGACCGATCCGAGTGCGATCACGAGCTGGTCGTAGGCGAGGTCGAGGTGAACCCCGTCGATCCGCTTGACACCGAGGGTTTGCGCGTCCGGGTCGGCGCCGGTGACCGTCCCGATTACAAAATCCGTTCGCTTGAGCTCCGATCGCAGCGGAACGACCACATGGCGCGGGTCGAGTGTCGCTCCCGCGACGCCCGAGAGCAGCGGCGTATAGAGCATGAAGTTGACGTCGTTGACAAGCGTTACCGTGGCGCTCTGTGCCGGCAGCAGGCGCTCGAGCGAACGCGCGGCATAAAAGCCGCCGAAGCCTCCACCCGCGATCACGACATGGCGAGCCACCCGGACAGAATAGGGTCCCGGAATGAGCTCTTCCCTCTACGCCGACGCCCTGGCTCCGTTCGTCGCGGAGGTGGAGCGCATGCGCCCCGCCGAAGCCGAAGTCATCGACGCGCACACTCATCTGGGGTTGGACGAGGATGGCCGTTCACTGACCCTCGAGCAGCTGCTGGCGCAGCTCGATCAGGCCGAAGCGCGCAGGGCATGCGTGTTCCCCCTGCATGACCCCGAGCGCCATCCCGCCTATAGCCTGCCCAACGATCGCGTGCTCGCCTGGGCCGCCGAAAGCAACGGGCGACTCGCGCCCTTCTGCCGTCTTGACCCCTCCGAAGACCCACTTGCGGAGAGCGAAAGGTGTCTGGCAGCGGGGGCGCGCGGCATCAAGCTGCACCCACGCGCCCAGGGCTTCGTCTTCGACGGCCAGGACATGGACGGGGTCTTCGCTCTCGCCGAAAGCGCCCGCGTGCCGATCCTCATTCACGCCGGACGCGGCCTGCCACCGCTTGCGGCCGGGCTCGTAGATCTCGCCCTGCGCCATCCCCAGGTCGTGCTGATCCTCGCGCACGGAGCGATCTGCGACCAGGGGATCATCACTAGCGGCCTCGCCGACCACCCGGGCATTCTCTATGACATCTCGTGCTTCTTTCCGCTCGACGTCATCGAGCTGTTCGCGCGGGTACCGGCCGAGCGCATAGTTTTCGCGTCCGACCCGCCCTACGGCATGCCGGCGACAACGCTGTACATGGCTCTGCGCGTGGCGCGCCACGCGAATCTCGACGAGACGGCCACCAGAGCCATGCTCGGCACCACGATGGCGAAGCTTCTCGACGGCGAGCCCCTGCCGCCTGTCACGCCCCCGAGGCGGGGGCCCACGATCACGCTGTCCGGTCGGCTCGCGCGGGTCTACGGCTACGCCAGCCTGGTCGGCCCGTCGCTGTTCACCGGGTCGATCGAGCAGGCGCGCGCGATGCTCGATATGGCCATCGCGGCCTGCCGTGATCCCGAGCCGGGCTCGGTGGGCGAGGCGCTCGAGACGATCGGTGCGGCACTGAGCGCGGCCACCACGCTGCTGCAGAGCGACGAGAACGTCCGCCCGGCCATCGACCTTGTCTACCGGGCGCTCGTCCGCGCAGCCACCGAGATACCCGACGGCTGATCAGGCAGGCCGCCGAGACCTCTGATCAGGACCGGGTGAGCCAAACGGCCGCCCACTCGCCGCTGTGGCGCTCCTCGCGGACGCTCATCTGAAGCCGTTCTGCGAACGCACACGCGACCTCGTCGACCTCCTCGCTCAGCAGGCCGCCCGCCAGCAGGTGCGCCGGCGCCGAGGGCATGGTCTGTGCCAGCTCCAGCAGCAGCGGTCGCAGCAGGTTCGCGACCACGACCAGTTCCCCCGAGGGCTCATCCTCGGCTCCCATCCACGGCAGCGGCTCGGCGCGCAGGTCGAAGCGACTGATCTTGATATCGACGCCGTTGACCGCCGCGTTCTCGCGGGCCGCGTCCACGCTCTCGCGCTCGTGATCGAGTCCCAGCACAGGCGCAAACCCGAGCCGCGAAGCGGCAATTGCAAGGACGCCTGAGCCGGTGCCGATGTCGAGCAGCGGCCCCGCGGGGCGCCCGAGACCGGCCAGCCCGAGCATCAGCTCCAGACAGAGTCGCGTGCTGGCATGACCGCCCGTGCCGAATGCCTGTCCAGGATCGATCACGATCTCCTCCAGGCGCGCGTGCGGCTGCTCGCTCGCGGCCTCCCACGGCGGTCGCACGCGCAGGTCGGGCACCTGCTCGCCGCCCTCCGGAGTGCGCGACGCTGTTATCAGTACCGGGTGATGAAAGCGCTTCCAGCGCTCCTGCCAATCATCTGATGTCTCGCTCGTCGACACCTCGACCAGCGCATCACCGACGGCCACGTTCAGGTCGGGCAGGCTCGGCAGCTCGCCCGGCGCCCCGTACACGGCGTACTCAATCGTCCCCTCGCCCACCTGAACCTCTTCGACGCCGGCGGGCACCAGCTCCAGAAGCTCCGCCAGGACAAGCTCGGCCTGCTCACGCCGAACCCGCACTGCAAGGCGGATCACGCCGCCTGGCTGCCCAGCGCGCGGCGCAGCTTGGCGAACATCGATTCATCTGAGCGGAGGTTCTCGGGCGTGAGCGTCGCTTTCAGCTGCTCGAGCAGCTCGCGCTGCTCCTCGGTCAGCCGGCGTGGAATCACGACGTTGACCACCACGCGCAGATCTCCGCGCCGCCCGCGCCCGAGCGAGGGCATGCCGTGGCCGCGAACCGTCAGCGCATCGCCCGGCTGGGTCCCGGCGGGGAGCTCGATGGAGACGCTGCCCTCGAGTGCCGCTACCTCGAGCGTGCCGCCCAGGGCCGCCACGGGAGCGGGGACGTCGACAGCCGTGATCAGGTGGTCACCTTCGCGCACGAACCGCTCGTCCTCTCGCACTCTCACGAGCACATACAGGTCCCCCGCCGACGCTCCCATTTCGCCGGCGTGCCCGCGCCCCGTGAGGCGGATGCGCTGACCGTCGGAGATCCCCGCCGGGACCTCCACATCGAGCTTGCGCCGTCCGCTGACACGCCCCCGGCCGCGGCAGTCACGGCACGGCTGTGTGGGCACACGACCGTCCCCGTGGCAGACGTCGCAGGCCATCGTGCGAACCATCTGCCCGAACGGCGTGCGCGTGGCCGCCTGCAGCTGGCCACTGCCGCCACAGCGTTCGCATGTCTCAATCGGGGTCCCCGGCTCGGCTCCATTGCCGTGACAGTGCTCGCAGCGGTCGACGGCCTCATAGGTCACCTCCATCGTCACGCCATCGGCCGCTTCGATCAGGTCTATCTCGACCGCGACCGCGATGTCGGCGCCCGCTGCTGGCCCGCCGCGGCCGGACGTGCCACCTCCGAAGAAGGCGTCGAACAGGTCGCCGATCGATCCGAATCCGTCGAAGTTGGGCGCATATCCCCCCGACCTCAGCCCGTCATGGCCGTAACGGTCATAGGTCGCACGCCGTTCGGGGTCCGAGAGAATCTCGTAGGCCTCGGCCGCCTCCTTGAACTTCTCCTCCGCATCGGGGTCATGCGCGTTGACGTCGGGGTGCAGCTCGCGGGCCATCTGACGAAAGGCCTTCTTGATCTGCTGCTCGGAAGCGTCGCGTTGAACGCGAAGGACCTCATAGGGATCCCGCGGCGTTGAGGTCGTGCTCATGGTCTGCCCGGCTCCAGACGCTCAGGCATGCTGCGTTCCGGCTCAGCTCTCCGCATAGGCATCCTCGACGAATCGCGACAGCTCATGCGCGGCCTCGCGTACCGTGACGATCGCACCGGCGTAGTCCATGCGTACCGGTCCGATCACCGACACCGCGCCGAGCTTGCGCTGGCCGACACCGTATCCCGTCGCCACCAGGGCGAGCGAGCGCATCGCGGGAATCTCGTTCTCCCGCCCGATTCTCACGTACACGCCGGGCTCGCCGAGCGCCGCGCGCAGAACGCGCAGGAGCGCCACGCGACGCTCGAGCAGGCTCATCAGCTCATTGACCTCGCTCGTGCCCGCGATCTGCCCGGCCGAGAGCAGTCGACCGGTCCCATCGACGTAGAGGGATTCCTCCGCCTCTGAGGACAGGTCGCCAAAGGCCGGGATCAGGTGCTCGAGGAATGCCAGCTCACTCGCAGACAGGCTCGGCTCGGCCAGACGTTGGTGCACCATCCGCGCGCCCATCCCGAGACCGAGGAGGCGCTCGTTCAGATACTCGCCCGCCCACGCCACAAGTCCCGGATCGACGGGACCGTCAAAGGTGCTCAGCATCTTCGAAACCCCGCCCGTGGAGGTGATGATCACCACCATCACCACCTGCGGCTGCAGCGCGAGAACCTCAACGTGCCTGATCGTCGCCGTCTGCAGAGACGGCGCCGAGACGACCGCCAGCAGGTTGGTCATCTGCGACAGCGTTTCCGTCGTCGCGCGCATCACCTCCTCCACCTCGCGGCGGATCAGCGAAAGCTCCATCCGACGCTCCAGCTCGAGCCCGTGACCGGAGCTGAGCATCCGATCGACCACATAGCGATGACCGGCATCGGTGGGAACGCGCCCGGCCGAAACGTGCGGATGCGCGAGCAGCCCGAGCTCCTCCAGCAGAGCCAGTTCATTTCGTACGGTGGACGGTCCACAGTCGAGCTCGGGATCGGCGGCGATCGACCTCGACGCCACCGGCTGGCCGCTCTGCAGGTACCCGTCCACCACCTTGCACAGGATTCGCTCCTGCCGGGAGGTGAGCATGAGATTGATTGTAGGAGGCGCGCTGGCGCCCGGGCAGACCTCGGGGCCTCAGATCTCGAGCTCGGCCTCGGCGTTGCGGACGATCTGCTTGTCCGCCTGTTCGGCGACGGTGTCGATCACGACTCGTCCATCGGCGGCCTCGCGCACGGTCCCGGTCACGAGCACCTCTTGCTCGGGGCGGCCCATGCCGCGGAACTGCACCGACAGGCGCTTGAGGTGCTCGGGGCCGCCCGCAGCCTCGGTCTGGGCGCGGGCCACCTGGGCCATCGTCCACAGGCCGTGCAGGATCCGTCCTGGCAATCCGACGGCTTTTGCGAACTCCTCATCGATGTGAATCGGATTGAAATCGCCGCCGGCGCCTGCGTAGCGCACGGTCAGATACTTGTCGGGGGTGACTCTCAACTCTGGAATCTGTGCTCCTGGCTGTAGGTCGGCCATCGCGGTCACACTCCTCGCACTATGTTGGTCCACGTTGCTCGGCACACCTGCTCGCCGCGCTGGTTGGTGGAGATCGTCTCTAACACGTAATAGCCGAGACCGGCGCGTTCGGAGATGTCCTTGACGCTGGCGATCGTCGTGATCTCATCCTCCGCCACGACCAACGGGCCCCAGTTGAACTCCTGGCCACCGTGGACCAGCATCGCGAAGTTGATCTCGAGCTCGGGGTCGAGCATCGGCACGGCCACCGCCGGGCTGCTGTAGACGACTGCGAACATCGGCGGCGCCACGACGTCGGCATAGCCCGCCGCGCGCGCGGCCTTCACGTCGAGGTGCACGGGATTGGTCTCGCCCACGGCGTGGGCGTACTCCTTGATCTTCTCCCTACCGACGGCGTAGACCACAGGCTCATAGGTCTTGCCGACCGCTTGGGTGTTGACTGGCATCTGGAAGGACTCCTCGCAGGCTGTGGCGTTCTCGGGCTGTTCTGGCGCGCCAGTCTACGCGGACGGCGCGTTAACCGCAGAAAGAGCCCCGTGGCCAGCAGCGGGGTCGCCCATGCGGGCGCCCGCTGCCGTGATTGCCACGAGATGGGTCGACGATGCTTCGATCGACACGCTCGAAGCCCTAGAAGACGAGCTCGTCCTCCGTGCCGGCCCCCACGCCTGCAAGCTCGCCGTCCTGCTCCTCACCGCCGCCGTCCTGTGCGCCGGACTCCTCGCCGGCCTCGGGACGCTCGCCCGGTCCTTCGAGAAACTGGATCGTATCCGCGACGATGCTCACAGCCTGTCGTTTCTGGTTATCGGTTTCCCACTCGCGCCACTCGAGCCGGCCATCGAGCGCGACCCTGTTGCCCTTGCGCATGTACCGGTTGACGCTCTCCGCCGACGGTCCGTAGATGCTGACGTCGAAGAAGTTGGGTCGGTCCGTGTAGCTTCCATCGGTCTCGCGCCTGCTGGAATTGCAGGCCACCCGCAGACTGCTCACGTTGATACCGGAGGGGAGCGCGCGCAATTCCGGGTCCCGTGTCAGGCGGCCGACGATCACCACGCGATTGATGTTGAAGTTGGACATTTTCTGTCTCCGTTTGCTCGATGGTTGACCCCCGGGCAGAAACCTACGGGCCACTTGGGATGGTTCTGTCGGCCGGTGCCCCGGTCGGTGTTCCCGGCTGCGGCAGCGCCTCGAGCGGCACAACTGCGATTGCCTCTCCGGCCTGCGCGGTCGCGACCGCCCGCTGTAGGGCCTGTTCAACCTCAGGGGGTGCGAGATACACGACACCGGCAACACATCGGCAGCGAGCCCATGCCCGGCATATGTCGGTGAGCCGCCGGTGGCCCTTGATCGTCAGCTCCACCTCGACGGCGACCGGCAACTCGTCCTCGGATGACTCGGGCCAGAGCACGAGATCCGGACGGTGAAGCAGTGAGCCTCCGGCGGGCGCTGTGCCGAGCGCTGCGCTTGCCAGCGGGGCGCCGCACTCCCGCTCGTCGCGGCGAAGCTCGCGCTCACCCAGGACCCGATGATCGGGATAACAGCGCTCGAGCGCCACGGCGACCTCGGCGCACGTGATCGAGTGCAGTGCGTTCGATGCGCTCACGCGACAGGGATCGAGCCCGCTCATTCCGCAGACGCGCAGGCCGGCTCGCGTGACCGTGTAGAGGGACGGCTGTTCCGTCAGGGGGCGCGACCGGCGAAGCAGGCCGGCGCGTGCTGCGCCGAGCAGCCGAGCACGCGCCGAGGGAATCGACGTATCCCAGCGTGCGGCGAGCGCCTCGGCTGTGATCGCGCCCATGCGCGCAGCCCATTCGACGACGGCCACGCGGTCGGGTGAGGGTGTCTGAGTTGGCTGGACCATGGGTCCTCCTTGTTCTCGTGATGTCGCGGGCCCTGAGGGTCCGCTTGAGGTCGTTCTGAGCGCTCTTCAGCGCTGCGCGTGCGCGGAGAAGATGCGAGCAATGCGCACGCGGGGGCCGCCCGTCAGCACGATCACGGCTGCCCGGCCCACGCCGAGACCGACGATGTCGTCTGACCCGAGCACGCCCTCGCGGGTTCGGGTTCGGGTCGTCCTACCGTCACTGTGACGCGAGGTCCTCCACGCGCCCCTGCTTCCCGCGAGGCTCGCAAGCAACTCGGCCGAGTCGGGCACCACCTGACGATGCGCGATCAGGACGGAGAGGTTGCCGATGACCTGATCAACGAGCCGCTCGTGTCCAGGGAGACGCAGATCTGAGAGCTCCTGAGTGCCGAGCAGCAGACTGAACCCCGCCGATCGTGCGCGACCGAACAGCCGCACAACCTGCTCCGCGGCGATCGCCGAGAACTCATCGATCACGACGAGGGTTCCGATCGGAGATCCCTGGAGCGCCGACACCGTCGTCTGGAGATCCTGCACGATCGCCGCACCCAGCATCTGCGTGAGGAGCGGACGGCTGTCGGACTCCAGGTTGAAGTAGACGACGGCTCGAGCGCGCACGGCCTCAAGCAGCTCGAATCGCTCCGCGCCGCTGGTTCGCGGATCAAGCCACGGGCCGACGTCCGACTCGGACAGGATCGCGAGACGATCGCGGACACCGGCGAGATCTGACCGCTGGCGCGCCGTGAGCGAATCGAGATAGGCATGTGTCGGATCGGCCTGAGCGCCGGGCAGCTCGCGCGTGAGGCACTCAAGCTGGGACGGGTCCATGTGATGGACGATGCCGGTGAGGCTGACCTCCTCTCCCGCCGCATGCAGTGCGCGCACCACATGACCGAGGTACCGCTGGGCCTGGCGCAGGTAGTGGGGCTCTGTGAAGCGCTCACCCGCGAGCGCCTTGTCCGCGATCTCCGTCTCACTTCCCCGTGCATAGGGGTTGTAGATCGAGGAGCCGCCAGGACTCCATTCGATGAACGGGCGACCCGCGAGACCGGCCGCGTGGCGCACCTCGCTGCGCATATCGGGATCGCCCTTCGGGTCGACCACGACGGCGCCCATGCCGTGCTCGATCGCGCGCACCGCGATCCACGTCTGCGTCACCGTCTTGCCCGAACCGGTGGCGCCCACGACGAGTGTGTGCGCTCCCCCGCGCGCGCCGCCGAACGGGACCGATACGGTGCGGCTGTCCTCGTCACTGCCGATAGCGAGCTCGTCGCCGCGAAACCAGCCGTCCCCGCCCAGCGTGGCGCGCCGCCGCAGGGCTGCCCGGCGGATCAGCGCACCGAGTAGATCGAGTGGTTTGGACCGGGCGCCGGCGATCACCGCCAGGTCGCCTCCCGCGTCGATGTCTTCGCGGTGCCAGCGCCGGCCTCGCTTTGCCGCGCAGAGGCACGCGACGGCGAGCGTCGAAACGCCGCCGGTAAAGGCTGGATGAAGGAGGAACATTCCTACGACGGGGATGGCGGCCCAGCTCCAGTGGAGATGCCTGCTGCGCATTCCCCGCGCCACGACCATCCCGAGCGCGAGACCGAGCGCGAGGTGGATGGTGGTGCCGATCAGCCACTGGGCTGCGTGCTCCAGTGGCGCGAGCGGATCCACCCTTGGTTCAGGGGTTTCGTTCGCTGAGAGCATTGCGATGCTCCTTTCTGATGACCGGCCGGAGACCGGATCGGTCGATGGGCCGGCGCGAGGCCGGCGGTTCGTGTTAACGAGCAATGGCGGCCCGTCGGGGCCGCCATTGCGGTGTTCTGCTGCATTCCGGGCATTCGAGCCCGCTGCATCCCGGGCGTTAGAGCCCGCGAAGATTTGGATGTGCCGGCGGGCCGGCCGGCACGCCGGTCCGGTCCGAGCTCAGATCAGTCGATAGCCGACTCCCCACACGTTGATCACCCATCGCCGGCCGTCGTCCAGCTCGAGCTTCCGACGCAGGCGGCTGGCGTGGCTATCGACGGTGCGCGTGACTCCATTGGAGCGATATCCCCATACCGTGCGCAGCAGCTCGTCCTTGCGGAATACGCGGCTCGGCTCGGAGGCGAGTCGCGCGAGCAACTCGAACTCCAACCGGCACACGTCCACCGATCGGCCGTCGAGGCTCACCCGACGGGTGCACGGATCGATCGCGAGCGGCCCGACGCGGAGCAGCCGAGCGCCTCCGCTCGCGGTTTCCGTGCGGCGCAGAAGCGCCCTGACGCGCGCTCTCAGCTCGAGATATCGAGTCGGGTCGGCAAGGAAATCGTCCGCTCCGGCCTCAAACCCCCGAAGCACGTCGAGCTCCCGCGCCCGCCCCCCGGCCATGATGACCGGCATATCCTGCTCCCACGGCGTGGGTTCGTGACCGGGCCGGCGTATCTCTTCGAGCAGCTCGAGCGCGCCTCGCGAGGAGTCGAGACCCCCGAGTACGGCCAATCTCGGTGCATAGGTGCCGGCCAGTATCCGGGCGTGCTCGGCGGTGCGCGCGAGCACGGCCCGATAGCGATCAGCGTTGAGCTGCTCGACGAGCGACTGCCCAAGCTTCGGGTCGGTTTCGACGACGAGGATCGACTCGCAGACACAGCGACCCTCGGCGGAGCGGCGGCGAGTTGCCATCACAGTTCCACCTCACGCGGGCTCACGCCCAGGCCCTCGCGAGCGATCAACGCCAGCACGTCACTGTGAATCCAAGGAGTCGGTGAGTCCCTTCCGCCCTCGGGGAGGATGCCCAGCCGTCGCGCCAGCCAGCTCGTCTCCCCGCTCTCGTTGCCCCTGTGATCGCGCTTGACCCGCCCGCAGCGGATCGCTATCTCGCTGAGGCTCAAGCCCTGGCGCTCCATCGTCGCGAGCGCGACCATTCGCAGTCCTCGGTTGAGGACGATAGGACTGCTGTTGACCCGCTCCATCTCGGCACGCAACACGGTGCTCGACACGTCCGCCTCGCCGCGGCACCGCGCGAGTGCGGTGGCGGTCATCGTGCGAATCGGTTCGTAGTCCTGAAGGAACGCGATCACTTCGCGCACGCTGACCGTCGTTGGCACCGCTTGTGATTCAGCCGAGTGGTGGCACCAGCGGAGCTCGGGGATCGACATTCCCGTCCGCAGCAGCTCGAGCCGGTAACAACCACCAGCAAGGTCGCCCAGCGCCGCATCGAGCCCACCGGGCGACGGCACGTCGCGATCGTCGGTGAACGGCTGTGTGAGGAAATCCTCAGGCGTCAGCGCTCGACAGCGCCAGCAACCAATCGGAGTCCGCTGGAGGTAGTGCTCGCATATCAGCGCGGCGTTCTCGGCCGGCTCATCGGCACCGAGATGGGCAACCAGCCGGCCATCGGCGTGAGAAGCGGCGCGACGATCCACGACGAGGACGCTTCCGGCCAGCGCCGCCAGCGCGACCACCTCGCGACGGCGCCCCTGCAGGTCGGTGTAGCGACCGAGCAGCCGGTGCTCCTGAAGCGGCGACTCCCGGGCGGGGGCACGGCCGCTGCGCGAGCGCGCGTCTGCTGTCCGGTGCCTGGGTCGATGCTGGAGCGACGATGGGGGCGAGAGCGTGGGCGTCATGGCTGTCTCCTGGCCGGTCTCGGCAGAGGCATCGAAACGAGCGGTGCCGATGGTCGTTCCGGCTGCTTTTA
>Ga0302324_100009324_pt1 | contig 20546 bp, 20 predicted proteins | sample Palsa_T0_1_FD_201949 | JGI IMG/M metagenome (GOLD analysis project Ga0302324, IMG submission 201949) | Peat permafrost microbial communities from Stordalen Mire near Abisko, Sweden - Palsa_T0_1 | ecosystem: Environmental > Terrestrial > Soil > Palsa > Peat permafrost | place: Sweden: Abisko...
TAACACGAGATAGAAATGAAGTTGGCCGTACGCGGCGACTGCACCGGCGGTCAGGATGGCGAGCGCGGCGGGAAGCGGAAGACCGACGGCTTCCGCGAAGCACACTACGGCCAGAAACACATATCCGTGGCGCGAAATTACTGCAAGCATGTCGGTCATGGCGCGAGGGTACCTTTTTAGTATACCAATGGGGATACGACTACTCGCGGGTGCATGGTCGCGTTTGTTTCACGGGAAAAATGTTTAAGGGCCGAACGGCGAAACGAGAGTCGCTATTTCTCTCGTGCCACCACGAACTCCGGCGCCCACAGCAGTGCGCGCTTGATCTCGGAGTCGGGAAATATGCAGATGGCCTTGCGCGCCGATTCGGCGTAGCGGGCCGCCTCTTTGGAGGCGTATTCGAGAGAAGCGTAACGATTCAGGATGGTGAGGATGTCGGCATGGGTGACGCCGTTGAAAGCGCGATCGTGCAGGACGGTTTCGATCTGGCGACGCTCGGCGGCGGTGCAGCGCTCCAGCGCATGGATAACGGCCATGGTGGCCTTACCTTCACGCAGGTCGCTGGCTACGGGCTTGCCGAGCACGCTCTCCGACGCCGTGAGGTCGAGCACATCGTCGACGATCTGGAAGGCCAGGCCGAGGTCGCGCCCGTACTGGCCGAGGCGTTCTTCTTGTGTTTCGCTGGCACCGCCGAGGATGCCGCCGACTCGCATGCATACCGAGAACAGGCACGCCGTTTTTCGATAGATCAGATCGAGATGCTCCTGCAGCGAAATCAGCTTGCCGAGCTTTTCCATCTGGAGGAGTTCGCCTTCGACCATCTGCTGCGTCAGTTCGATCAGCACGTCGAGGATGCGGAAATTGCGCTCCTGCACCGCGATCTTGAAGGCCTGCATGTAGAGCCAATCGCCGGCCAGCACGCACATGGAATTGCCCCACTGGGTGTTGGCGGCGGGGCGTCCGCGACGGATCTGAGCTTCATCGATGATGTCATCGTGGACGAGCGTTGCGGTGTGGATGATCTCGACTACCGACGCGAGCTTTACCGCTCCATCGCCCTTGTAGCCGAGGAGCTTGGCGGAGAGCAGCAACAGCGCGGGGCGAATTCGCTTGCCGCCGCCGGCACGCAGGTATTCGCCGATCTCTGTGATGGCGGCGACGTTCGAAACCGTATCGCGTCCGAATTGTTCTTCGATCGCGACAATGTCGTCACGCAGAAGATCGAAGATTTCTTTCCCGTTGATGGAGGTCGTCGTACCCAAATGTGATCCGATCCGTGTCAACCCGTGAACCGCAGAGACCGTAGAGCACGCAGAGAAAATTCGTTTCTGATGTATTGCTCCTTCAAGTGTTTCTCCGCGGCCTCCGCGTTCTCTACGGTTAAAGCGTTCTTAGTTGCTTCGGTAATTCGTGAACTGCAGATCGATGCCAAAGTCCTGCTGCTTGACCATGGCGATGATTTCCTGCAGGGTATCGCGATCCTTGCTGCTGATGCGCACTACGTCGGCCTGGATGGAGGCTTGCGCTTTCTTTTTTGAATTCTTGACGACTTTGACGATCTCGCGCGCCTTTTCGATGGGGATGCCCTGCTGCAGCGTGATCTTCTGCTTCACCGTGCTTCCGGCGGCGGTTTCGAGCGGGGCGTAGGTCAGACCTTTGAGGGGGACGCCGCGCTTGACGAGCTTCTGCTGGAAGACGTCGTTGACCGCCTTCATCTTGAACTCATCGGCGGAGTGGAGCATGATGGCGTCGGTTCCTTCCATCGCGATCTGGGATTTTGAGTCCTTCAGATCGAAGCGGGTGCTGACTTCCTTCATCGCCTGCTGGATGGCGTTGGCGACTTCGGCGAGGTCGATTTTGCTGACAATGTCGAAACTGTTATCGGGCATGGAATATAAATCCAGGTGCGGGGCACCTTAAGACCTGAGACCTCTTTTGACGGATCGCTCACCCCAAACTTGTATCTTTGAGAGTAACAGAAGAGAGATTATCTGCGAAGGCTGGATGGCGGGGTCGTGGTGCAGGTTCGCGATGGAGCCGATGAAATCCTGAACCACCAAGGGCACGGAAGGATCACGAAGGCTTTTGGCCTCAAATGGTTCCTTCGTGTACCTTGGTGGCCTTGGTGGTTAACGATTTCGCAAATCGCACCGCTACCCGATGGGGTGATGGCCGGTTTGGGATTGCGACCGGGAAACAGCAGGTCCTTCGCCTTGCTCAGGATGACAATTCTTATTTGGTGCTTCGCTACGGATGACAATTGTTTACTTGGTGCTTCCTTGGTTTGGCGGGAGGCGGAAGAATTTGTAAAAGTTCTGCGTCGTTTGTACGCCGATTTCTTCGGCGGACGCGCCGCGCAGTTCGCCGATCTGGCGGGCCACCTCTTTCACAAACGCCGGCTCGTTACGCTGGCCGCGATGCGGAATGGGCGCGAGGTAGGGCGAGTCGGTCTCGATCAACATGCGGTCGAGGGGAACGATTTTCGCGGCATCGCGGATGGACTGCGCTTTGGGGAAGGTAATGTTGCCGGCGAAGGAAATCATAAAACCGAGAACGAGTCCGCGTTGGGCATGCTCGATGCTTCCGGTGAAGCAGTGCAGAATTCCGCCCAACTCGGTGGAACTCCAATGATCCGCGATCATTTGCAGGCAGTCGTCCCATGCGTTGTCGCTGTTGTCGGAGGGGCGGCAGTGGATGATGATGGGCAGCTTCGCCTGCTTTGCCAACTCCATCTGCCGCAGGAAAACTGTCTTTTGAATTTCGCGGGGTGAGTGGTCGTAAAAATAGTCGAGGCCAATTTCTCCCCAGGCGATTACCTTAGGATGCCGTGCCCAGGCGGCGAGGCGGGCGTAGGCTTCGTCGTTGGCGAGGCTGGCTTCGTGAGGATGGATCCCGACGCTTGCCCAGATTTCCGGATACTGGGGTTGTCCGGCGTACTTTTCCGCCAGTTGAATTCCGCAGTCGGCGGTTTCGGGGCCGTCGCCGTTTCCGATGGCTAGATAGGCTTCGATGCCGTTCTGCTTCGCTCGCGCCAACACTTCGTCGCGGTCGCTATCGTAGCGATTGCCTTCGAGATGGGCGTGGGAGTCGATGAACAAGGTCGTTGGTCGCTGGTCGCTGGTCGTTCGCAACTGCCGAGCTGCGCTCGGTGGGACGGACGAATGCGTCCGTACCTACATGGTCAGTCATCAACACACAATCTATTTCAGCCTTGTGCCTATGGGTACATCTTCGAGGAAGCTGGCTAGCACGGGCTTGCCGCCTTCGGGCGAGGCGGCTACGATCATGCCGTTTGATTCGAGCCCACGGAGCTTGCGGGGCGCGAGGTTGGCGACGATTACTACCTTGCGGCCGATCAAGGTTTCGGGTTCGTATGCTTCGGCTATGCCGGCTACCAGTTGGCGCACTTCAGTGCCGAGATCGACTTCGAGGCGCAACAATTTGTCGGCTCCCTTTACTCGCTCGGCGGTCTTCACCTGAGCTACGCGCAGTTCTACTTTTGCGAAGTCGTCGATGCTGATCTTGCCATCGGGGATGGCGGCAGATGGCTTGGCTTCCGGCTTGGTTGGGGCCGGCTGGACGGGCGAGGCGCCCGTCCCCACACTTTGGACGGGCGGGGCGCTCGTCGCTCCACTTTGTTCTTGTTCTTCCATTTTCTGCATCCTCTGTATTGCTGATTTGTCTGCTCGCGGAAACACCGCTTGCACTTCGCCTAACTTGGTGCCGAGCCGGAGCTGTCCCCATTGCAATTGCTTCAAGTCGAATTTCGCGATGTCGCCCAGGCCCATCTGCGCCCAGATTTTCGCGGTGGCTTCTGGGATTACGGGATGGGCGAGCGCGGTCACAATCCGCAGAGCTTCGGCGCTGGTGTAGAGAACGGTGGCTAGACGGGCGCGGCTCTCTTCGTCTTTTTTTTCGTCGAGCGCCCAGGGTTCATTTTCGACGATGTATTTGTCGACGGCGGCGACCAATCCCCAGGCGGCTTCGAGCGCCCGCGAAAACTGGTACTGATCAAAGAGCGCGCCGTAGGCGGCGATCACTTTTCTGGCAGCGTCGGCAACGGCGTCATCCGCCGCGCTGTGCGCGGTTTGAGACGGGTAGGGAACTTCTGCCTTGAAGTAGCGCGTGATCATGGTCAGAGTGCGGCTCGCGAGGTTGCCGAGGCCGTTGGCCAGATCGGAGTTGTAGCGCTGCACCAGGGCATCGAAACTGAAAGATCCATCCTGGCCGAAGACTACTTCGCGCAGCAGGAAGTAGCGCAGAGCGTCGGTGCCGAGGACGTCGACGATGGTTTCGGCGCGCACGATGTTTCCGCGCGACTTCGACATTTTGCTTTCTTCAAAGAGCAGCCAGCCGTGGGCGGTGATTCCGTGGGGCAGCGGCAATCCGGCGGCGAGCAGAAACGCGGGCCAGTAGACGCAATGGAAGCGGACGATTTCTTTGCCGATCATGTGGACGTCGGCGGGCCAGTATTCGTCGAATTTGGCAGTGTCGGCGGAGCCATAGCCGAGCGCGGTAATGTAGTTGGCCAGCGCGTCGAGCCATACGTAAATGACGTGTTTGGGATCGTCCGGCACGGGAATGCCCCAGGAGAACGTGGAGCGACTGATCGAGAGATCGCGCAGGCCGCCGCGTACGAAGGCGAGCACTTCGTTGCGCCGGGTTTCGGGACGGATGAAATCCGGCTGCTCGGTGTAGAGGCGGATCAGCTGATCTTGAAATGCCGAGAGCTTGAAATAATAATTTTCTTCGTGGACGGTTTCTGTCGGGCGTCCGCAATCGGGACAGAGGGCGCCGGGACCCACGGCGTCCACGTAAAGTTCATCGGAAACACAGTATTGGCCGGTGTAGGTTCCCTTGTAGATGTATCCGTTATCGCGAATCTTGCGCCACAGCGCCTGCACCCCCTGTTGATGACGGTCGGACGTGGTGCGGATGAAATCGTCGTAGGTCAGACCCATGCGATCCCAGAGCGCGCGAAATTCGGCGGAGATCTCGTCGGTGAACGTCTGGGGTGTTTTGCCGGCAGCTTGCGCGGCGCGCTCGATCTTCTGACCGTGCTCGTCAGTGCCGGTCAGGAACCAGGTGTCGTCGCCCAGCATGCGGTGACGGCGCGCGATGGTATCGCAGGCGATGGTGGTATAGGCGTGCCCAATGTGGGGATGCGCGTTGACGTAGTAGATCGGGGTCGTGATGTAGAACTTCTTGCTCATTCTGTCCCTGGTGTCGGAATCTTACCTCAGCGGCTAAAGCCGCCCTCTGAAAAGTAGCCCTGTATCGCAGCGGTGAAGCGCTGCGCCACCCAAAATCAAGACCGCACCAGTGAAGGCCGCGCCAACCAAATCAAGTGCGGATTGTTGAGCCTGGAATTTAGGTCAGCATCTTCTTATTGTTATTGCCGCCGGCATATGCCTGCGCCGCCTCCTGGATCACCTGCTTCAGCGGTACATGATGTGCTTCTGCCAGCGTCCGGCAGTCTTCGTATTCGGGCGCATAGTTAGAGATGCTGCCATTGAGGTTGGCGATCTTAATTCGCACCGGGCCCCAGGTTGTAGCGACCGTTTCCCATCGACGGGAGAGGGTCTGGCGCTCTTCGACGCGGCGGCGCACGCCTAGAGTTGTGGTCTCGGCAAAGATGGTTTTGGTTAAGCGATTGGCGTCTTCCATTCTTGCGAGCACGGTGAGCAACGCGCCGGGACGGCTTTTCTTCATCTGTACGGGGACGCTGAATACGTCGAGCGCGCCATCGGCCAATAAGCGCTCCATGGCGTAGGCCAGCACCTGCGGGCTCAGGTCATCGAGGTTGGCTTCGAGCACGGTGATTCTGTCATTCGCCGCTTCGCCATTCGTCATTGCAGCTTCGCCACTCGCTGCTGCTGCTTCGCCAATCGTGAGTCGCAGCAGGTTTGGGTGATCGGGGAAATCTCGCGTTCCGGCGCCGTATCCCGACTCTTCGATTTTCATCGATGGAAAGGGCGCGAAACGGGTGATTAGTGTCTTGACGAGGGCTGCGCCTGTGGGGGTCACGAGTTCAACTTGCGGTCCAGAGGAATAGACGGGCGCATCTCGCAGCAACTGCAGCGTGGCGGGGGCGGGGACGGGGAGCGTTCCGTGCGCGCACTTGACGGTGCCGCCACCGACGTTGAGCGGCGAGCATACCCATTGTTCGACGGCTAGAGATTCCGCTCCCACGGCGGCGCAGACGATGTCGACCATGGCATCTACGGCTCCGATTTCATGAAAATGGACTTGCTCGATGGAGGTGTTGTGAATTTTGGCTTCGGCCTCGCCCAGGGTTTCGAAGATGCGAATCGCGGTAGCCTTCGCCGCGATGTTGATTGCGGATTGCTCGATGATGCGGCGAATTTCGCTCAGGGCGCGACCGTGTCGGTGTCCGGAGGTATGAGAATGTTCGTGGGCATGTGCGGACTTCTGCTCTGCTAAGAACGCCTCACGTGGCTGATCTTTCTCACCGTTAACGTACACATCCACTTTTGTCGCCGAGATTTCGCTTCTCTGCACCCGCGAAATCTCCAGTCGCGCACCAATGTTTAACGCTGCCACCGTGTCTTCCAGAAGTTTTGGAGACACCCCGGCATCTACCAGGGCGCCTAGAAACATGTCGCCGCTGATGCCGGAAAAACAGTCCAGGTAGGCTATTCGCATAGAAGCCGTCGTTGGTCGGTAGTCGTGGGCCGTTAGCGAGCGGTGCAATCCACCAGTCTGCGAGCGCATATGCTCTGTTGATCTTGTGCAGGCTAACGACCAACGACCGACGACCAACGACCAATGACCGATCTTTGATCATAGGGAACGCTGTTATCTGCGTCAAACATGCTGCGCACTGGGTAGTGGTGCAATTTGCGAAACCGTTAACCGCCAAGGCCGCCAAGGTACACGAAGGAAATATCTGAAACCGAAGGCCTTCGTGATCCTTCGTGCCATTGGTGGTCCAGAATTTATCGGCTCCATCGTGAAACTGCAGCACTACCGCCCACCGCTAGTTTGTTAGAATCATTTTTCTTCAACAGGTTAGAGTCAACAGGTTAGAGGACATCTTGTATCGATATCTGGAACGCCGGTTGGTGGAACATCTGCGCGAGTTTCTGCGTCGCACTTACGACGTGGAAGTTGCGAACATTGTGGTCGAGCAGCCGCCGAAAATCGAGTTTGGCGAGTATGCGCTGCCCGTTGCTTTCGAGCTCGCGAGGAATCTTCGCAAGGCTCCGCGCAAGATTGCCGACGAGATCGTGGCCGGGATCGGGGCGATTCCCGGGTTTGAGAAATTCGAGGTGGCGGGCGCGGGATACATCAACGTTCGGGTGAGCCGCGCCGAACTGGCCGCAGCGCTCGTTTCGGATCGGGATGGTTTCCAGGCAGATCTGGCCGCAGCTCCCAATGTTCCCGCAGGCAAGGTGCTGGTCGAGCATTCGAGTATTAATCCCAACAAGGCGGCGCATATCGGGCATCTGCGCAACGCTATTCTTGGCGATACGTTTGTCCGGCTCCTGCGCTTTGCGGGCAGGGAAGTGGACGTGCAGAACTACATTGACAACACTGGGGCGCAGGTGGCAGACGTGGTGGTGGGGTTCCTGCACATCGAGAAGAAGTCGCGCGCCGAGATCGAAGCGCTTGCCGGCGCGCCCCGGTTTGATTATTTGTGCTGGGATCTCTATGCCCGCGTTTCACAGTGGTATGAGGAAGACAAGGCCAACCTACAGACACGCTCGGCCACGCTGCACGCGATTGAGGAAGGGAACAATGAGACGGCGGCGGTTGCGGACCTGATTTCCGTTGCGGTGCTGAAGCGGCACCTCGAAACCATGGACCGGCTGGACATTGAGTATGACTTCCTGCCGCGCGAAAGTGAAATTCTCCACCTGCATTTTTGGAATGCCGCGTTTATCACGCTCAAGGAAGCCGGTGTGCTTACTTATGAAGACTCTGGGAAGAACAAGGGGTGCTGGGTGATGCGGCGCGCCGGGACTTCGGCTCAGGCTTTAACCGCAGAGAGCGCGGAGGACGCTGAGATAAAAGAGGAAGACCAGAAGGTGATTGTTCGCTCGAATGGCACGGTTGGCTACGTTGGGAAAGATATTGCTTATCACATGTGGAAGTTCGGGCTGCTGGGGCGCGATTTTGGCTATCGGAAATTCTTTCGCTATCCGAATGCGCATGATTGCTGGATTTCAACCACCCACGGCGAAAAAGATCATCCACACTTTGGCGATGTGGCCGAGATTTATAACGTCATCGATGCGCGCCAGTCCGAGGCTCAGAACACGGTGATCGAAGCCTTGCGCGGACTTGGCCACGACGAAGCGGCCGATCGTTATACGCATTTTTCCTACGAGATGGTCGCACTAACCCCGCGTTGCGCGGCTGAACTTGGCTACGCCCTGAGCGAAGAAGATAAGGGGCGGCCGTGGATCGAGGTCTCCGGGCGAAAGGGGTTTGGGGTGAAGGCGGACGATCTGCTGGACGCTCTGATCGCCTCGGCCGGCAAAGAAGTGGATGGGCGACATCCGGAGTTGAGCGAGGCGGAGCGGACCGGCATTGCCACGCAGGTGGCTATCGGCGCACTGCGTTACTTCATGCTGAAGTTCACCAAACCGTCGGTGATTGCTTTCGATTTCAAAGAGGCGCTGAGTTTCGAGGGTGACACGGGGCCTTACACGCAGTACGCGGTGGTCCGCGCCTCCAATATTTTCCGGAAGGGCGGACTTGATCCCGCTGCGTTCTGCGGGGACTCGGCTGGCGGCGTCTCTGCGGAGCATCTTGCTGCCTATCTCGCCGGACCGGCTGGCAATGATATCTGGGAGCTTTGGCTGGCGGCGGCCAAGACCTCTTATATTGTCAGCCAGTGCATCGCTACTACCGAACCAGCTTATCTGGCGAAGCATGCCTTCCAACTGGCACAGCTTTTTAATACTTTCTATCATCGCTATCCGATTCTGAGCGAGGTGGATGAGGGGCGGAAAAGGTTCCTGCTGACAACTGCTGCGGTGGTTCGGCGGGAGTTGATTCGGGTGCTTGGCATCATGGGGATCACCGTTCCTCCGATGATGTGAAGGCGGGAGCCACGTGTACCTTTGCGGACAGCAAACAGCAGGTCCTTCGCTCCGGTAGGATGACAGTTTTGTATAGCCACATGACAATTCTTGTTTCGCGGTAAATTCGCACTGAAAAACCGAGACAGTATAAAATTTTTACGGTTTATATCGTGATTTCATGGGTAGGTGACGAGTGTGATTCTCACAGGTCGAAGCCAAGGCACTGATATACAATGGTTTAGGCGTTTTACTGGGGAATGGGAAATGGCATCCCCCGTGCATTAACTAAGAGCAGGTCCAGTTGGCAGAGGTTGGTAGGATCTGAGAAATCTTAGAGCAAGGCAATAGTTGGGCAAGGAGCCCCCCGAACCTTATGAATCGCACTTCGTTGACCCTAATGCTGGCAGCGACCATGGTCGCATCTATCGGATGTTCAACAAAGACATATGTGCGTGAACAGACCACGCCGCTGATCAACAAGACTAATGAGCTCGACGACCTGACCGCGAAGAACTCGAAGGATATTAAAGACGTGGATCAGCGCGCGCAAGCCGGGATCCAGGCGGTGAACGCCAAGACCGCGGAAGTAGACCAGAAAGCGATGGTTGCGGGCAGCGAAGCCGACAAGGCGCAACTATCGGCGAACAGCGCTACCCAGCGTGTCGACATGTTGACCAACACGGTCATCAACCTCGACAACTACCACCCGGTGGTGGAGACGGCCGTGCATTTCGGCTTCAACAAGGACAATCTGACCAAGGAAGCCAAGGAAGCGATCGATGAATTGGCTGCCAGTGTCGCGACTACGAAGGGATACATCATCACCGTCGAGGGCGCTACGGACTCGATCGGCAGCTCAGAATATAACTACGATCTGAGCGAGCGGCGTGCCAATGCCGTGATTCAGTACCTGGCGGCGGAGAAGAGCGTGCCAGCGTACAAGATTTATCTGATCGGGCTGGGTAAGGATAAGCCGGTGGAGAGCAATAAGACTCCCGATGGCCGCGCCAAGAATCGTCGCGTGGATATCCGGCTGATGACCAACACCGAAGGCGCAGTGACGCCAGCGCAGGTGCCCGCAGCTAACCCGACTCCTACGGCGAGTGCGACGAATCCGCCGTCGTTGTAAGAATCGATTTTCCCTCCTCCCCGGAGGATTTTGCCAAACCAGGCCGTCCCGAATAGTGGGCGGCCTGTTCTTTTTTTGGGCTGGGCTCACCGGTGGACGGGCGAGGCCGCCCGCGCCTCCATCGTGCTATAAAGCGATACAATAATTGTGTGCGCACTCGACTTCTGATTACTTTTTTGGCGGTGCTGACAACTATTCTGCTGACGACGATTTCTTTTGCGCAGGATTCGTCGAACAAGACGGCCCCTCCGAATGGCGGGGCCGAGCAAAGCTCGAGCCGCGATACGAGAATCGATCTCAGCCCGCCCAAGGACGACGACAAGAACCACCCCTCCAGCAAGGAAGCGGTCGCGGATCTCGAGGGCGACGGCAATCTGGACAACTCGGGCGTGCAGGAATTCCATCCCTGGAATCCGCTGAAGGCGGTGAAGGATATTGAGGTGGGCGATTTTTACTTCAAGCGCAAGAACTATAAGGCGGCGCTCGGACGCTATAAGGACGCGCTCTATTATAAGGATGGCGATGCCATTGCTACTTTCCGTCTCGCGGAATGCCAGGAAAAACTCGGGGACAAGGCGGAGGCGAAGAAAGACTACGAGCAATACTTGAAGATTCTGCCGGAAGGGCCTCTTGCCAAAGATGCTCGCGCTTCGCTCAATCGACTGGCAAAAGTGCAATGAGTTGAGCGGGGATGGTTTCTCGGGCTCTGCTCTACGCTTTGATAGCCTGTCGCGAGCCCGCCCAAGCGGAGCTTGGACGGGGCACCCTCCAGGGAGGCTGCGATGATGGTATCTGTCTTTATCGGGACCAGTGTTGACGGCTTCATCGCTCGGCCGAATGGCGATCTCGACTTTGTGCCGCCGGACGGCGGCGAACCCCATGGCTACGACGAGTTTATGGCGAGCGTCGATGCTCTGGTGATCGGTCGCAAGACGTTCGAGACCGTTCTGGCCTATGCGGAATGGCCGTATGGCGAGAAGCGCGTCGTGGTCCTGAGCAGCCGGCCGGTCGATTTGTCGGCGGTGCGCGGAGGCGTTGTGGAACAGATGGCTGGGCCTCCGGCCGAGATCGTTTCGAAACTCGCGGCTAGCGGCGTCCGCCACGTCTACGTCGACGGAGGGATCACGATTCAAGGATTCCTGCGGGCAGGACTGGTTCAACGTCTCATTATCACTCGTGTGCCTGTGCTCATTGGAGATGGGATTCCTCTGTTCGGCGCGCTGCCGCGCGATGTGCGGCTGCATCATGTAGCCACGCGGCACTATGGGAGCGGCCTGGTTAAGAGCGAGTACCGGGTTGAGGCCTGACGATCGATGCTTACGGCACGGCTGGACGGGCGAGTCGCCCGTCCCCACACGGGCCTGTGCCATGCGCTTTCAAACCAATTCAAACTGCACGACTACTGGAATTCCTATTTCTCAACTTACTTCTCAACCCGCATAAATTCGCCGGTGGAGGCATTGACGGCCACGCGCAGCTTGGCGGTCTCGCGGTCGATGCCATAGATTACGTGCCACAGCAGCTCGTTGGTCTGCCGGTTCCAGTCCAGCACATAGAGAACCGGAGTGTCAGGCGCTTTATCAAGCAATTTGTCTCCGCCGTGCTGCTGAGCGACTGCGAAAGCCTTATCGGTGTCAGTCTTGAGGAACTGGACGTTGAAAACCTGAGTGCTGGAGTTCGTCGGGCTATAGGAGTCGTCGACGCCGTGAGAAATATCGGCGTTAGCCCAGGTGTAGGACTTGGTGGCGCGCTTCGAGGGCGAGGCGAATCCGGCGCGCCACTCTCCCGCTTTACCGTCGCGGCCTTTGGAGTCGGCGGTAGGATCGGACTCGACACGATAGGGTTGCGCATCCGGCGCCCAGCCGCGGGCGGAGATGTAGCATTTGTAGAATGCGCTGCTGCCGGTGATTGCCTCCGGAGCCTTTGGTTGCGGCGTCTCGACCGGTGCCGGCGGCTTGGTTGGCTCGGAGGAGCACCCGGCCATCAGTCCGGCTGCTAGAATGGCGACGAATAGATTTTTCATTCACGATTTCCTGAACAGGCTTTGTAGTAGCGGGCCTGAGATTCGCCAGTGTCGCGAATCATTGTACTGATCGGCGCCATGGATTCCTATCTCGAACGTTTGCGAAAGGAACTCGAGGATGCGGTGGGGGGCAGTAGTGCCGGCGGTTGGACGCAGGCTCCTGCGGGAAAATGGAATGCCGGGCAGATTCTGGAGCACCTTTACCTTACCTACAACCTCAGCACCCGGGGAATGGAAAAAGCTCTGGAGAAGAATGCGCCGTTAGCTACGCGCGCCACGCTGAAGCAGCGCATTGCCGTTCTGGTGGTGCTAAGTCTCGAATATATCCCCGGCGGCCGCGATGCGCCGGAACGCCTGATACCGCAAGGAATGTCGCCGGAAGAAGCGCAGCGAGCGATGGGGGCTGAGCTTCAGAAAATGGTCTCGGTGCTGGACGAGTGCGAAAGCCGGTTCGGCGCCGGGACGAAAATCCTGGACCACCTGTTTCTCGGACCTTTGACCGTGGATCAGTGGCGCAAGTTCCACTGGGTCCACGGGCGCCATCACGCGCGGCAGATTCGGGAGCGAATGGGGAAATCCTGATAATGAGGCTGGACGGGCGAGGCGCCCGTCCCCACACGTTTCAAAACCGATCTACTTCTACTGCTGCGGCTTAGCCTGATCGTTTGCGGGGACGGTCGCGCTGTCGTTGTCCTTTTGCTTGATGCCAGCCTTGCGCGCTTCCTCCTGCATGTTGTCGAGTTGCTGGCGGGCGGCATCAATCGCCTTCTGCTTTTCATCGATATCGCTTTTGTACTGCGCGTCGTCCTTATCCCACTGGGCCTGGTTGCGCAGACGGTTGCCCGCATCTCCATACATGGCAGCGGCGCGCAGACGATATTCGCGCTGTTCCAGGTCGAGATCGTGGTTGAGGGAATCGATTTTCTGTTTCTGCTGGTCGAGCTTTTTCGCCCACTCGTCGGCGGTCTTCTGGCGGTCGGCATCGGCAGCAGTGTTATCGAGGGCGGTCGGCTTGGTGGCTTGGGTGGAGTCTGCCGGCTGCGGTCCAACTACGCTCAGAGTGTCGTTGACCGGGAGATTGTCGTTATCGAAGTAGCGGGGATTCGAACTCGTTTCGGTTTTGGTCTTGCGATACGTTCGCGCATAATCCCCGAGGGACTGAGCGGCTGCGCCGCTGACCCCGACGAAGAGCAGAGTAAAGATTGCCATGTATTTTGCGTGCTTCATTTGATCATCCTTTCGCAAACCGGCTTTCGCAAACCGGTGATTCTGATTGAGTCTTGCCATTGCTGATATCTGAATCTTGAGTGGCAGCCTCGGAGCCGCCGAGGAAGCTGCCAATGGTGCGGTCCAACTGTGCGGCTTCGCGGGCGATACCGTCGGCCAACTGCCGCGCCAGTTCCGCGTCGCGGCTGCAAGCCAGCTGCTGCGCATAGCCGGCGATGGTGGTCAGGGAATCGCGCAGTCCGAGCGCGAGTTCCGAAGAGATTTCCCGGTGCAGCTTTTGATCGTGGCGGATGCGCTCAATATCGGTCTTGTCAGTGAGCACGAGAGTCGTGCCCATGATGCTGGCATCCTCGGCCAGCACCGGAGAGGCGGTCACTTCGAGCACATGATTCTCGCCATCGCGGCTGAAGTAATTGATCACCAGCCCGCGAACCACAGATTTCCCCGCGAGAGCGGGAGCAAGAGATTGCTCCACATTTAAAGTAGAACTTGAACCATCGGGTTCCGGGCGCAACGTGGCCAGCCGGAACATGTCGGCAAAATGCAGCCCTACAGGAGAGGCGAATCCCAGCAGCTTGCGGGCGGCCGCATTGGCTTGCCGCAGCAAACCGTTGGTGTTGAAGAACAGAACGCCGCACGATAGGTTTGAAAGTATGGTGGAGCTCAGCGAGTCCGAGGCCTTGGCTTTTCTGCGCTCGGAGAGTTGCTGGGCGGCGAGTTCGTGTTTTTGCTGCTTCAGTTGCTGGATGACGGCGTGATAGGCGTGTACGGGCAATCCTTCCGCCGCCAATGGAGCGCTATTCAGCGATTCGGATTCAGATTCGAGATTCTGTCGCAGCCTACGAATCGTAACAAAGCCCAAGCCGAAAGCTGCCATGGCTACTAACAGAAGCAGTCCCATGCGGAGCACGATCGGAGTGGTCAGCGGACTCATAGCGTACTCCAATACCAATGCAGCAGGCGGTTTCCAAACACGAACGACACAAGCGCCATGCCGCCGAGAAACACGCCAAACGGCAACTCGTAAAACCGGAGCGCGAGGCGGGCCGATTGCCAGGCGCGACGCCGGGCGTCGTCCGGAGAAATGCGCGAACGAGCGGTACGGGCGTGAATGCGGCGAAGGCGCTTCATCCAGACCGCGAGAACCGTACTCAGTCCAAAAAGCGAGCCAGCCAGCGACGCGGTAAAAATGGTCAAGACGGTGAGCCGGGTCCCGAGGAAGGCGCCGATCATGGCCATCAGCTTCACGTCGCCGAATCCCATGCCTTCGACGCCGCGGGCTCGGAGGTAAATCGCGGCTGCGCCGTAAAGAAACGAGGCTCCGACCGCGGCCCCCAGCAGGGAGTCTGACAAGGACCAGATGCGCCAGGAAATCTCAGATCTCATGGCAGTCGAAACCAGGCCGGGCATGATTCGCGAAGCCAGGTCATGGACTGGCACCACGAGGCTGAAGCCAATTCCGAGAGCCAGTCCGGGCAGAGTCAGGGTGTCGGGAAGAAGCTTGGTTTCGGCATCAGTGAAGATCAAACCCAGCAGCAGGTAGCCGAGGACAGCGCATTTCAGCGTGGCCAGGGTCAAACCAAAATGGAAGTAACAGGCAAGAAACAGCATGCCCGTGAGCAGTTCGACCACAAGGTAGCGTGGCGAGATGGGCTGCCGGCAGGAACGGCACTTTCCCCGGAGAATCAGCCAGCTCAACACAGGCAGGTTGTGATAGAGCGGGATCATTACTTTGCAGTGGGGGCAAGCGGAGCGCGGCGCCACGACTGACCTGCCGCGCGGCAACCTGTAGATGCACACGTTCAGGAAGCTGCCAAAGCACAGCCCAAAGGCGAAGATCGCAGTTGGAATAATAGGTTCCACGTTGGCTAAGTGCCCAGTCTTCTTGGATTTGGATGATTATAAGCCGCTGCGGCGGGGCCTTCTAAGTACGAAGGTCACTGTACTTCCGAAGCGCGCAAATTGTTGTGAGTAAAGCGGCTATCGGCGCGCCGCTGTGGCAGTTTTCATAGCCGATCGCCGGTCAGCCCTTGCGGAGAAACTTGTAGTCGAGAATCGAGGCCGCGAGCCCGAAAGCGTCTTCGGCATTGTCCACCGCGTCCTTGACGCGAATCAGCCTGCCCTGGCAAAGCACATCGCTGTTTTTTTGCCCGGAGATTTCCTCGGGCATTTCGAAGATCAATTCCACGAGCGCATTAGCGGGTAGTTGCTGCGGGCCGTGAAAAAAAATGCCAGACTGGCTGATATTCTGGACTACGCCTTCGTACCATGTACTGAGATTTTTCCCGCGATAGCGAAGCGGACGGCTGGAACGCAAACGGCGTGCGCGGGGCATCCACGTGGGTTGTTTGTGGGCGGAGCGGTGTCGTACGCTGGTGGTTTCTTCCTCCAGCGGTTCGTCGACGCGGCTTCCGCGACGCATGGTCTTCCAGTCATACTGGTAGGCGGTCGCGCACAGCAGACAGGTCTGGTAATACTCTCCACTGGCCGAGCGGCGCGGCCACGAAAATTCGTGCGAACATCGACCTAGCATGAGAACGTCCATGAGTTTCTGCGGCATGATGACGAGTAGTGCCCCGGCTAATCGGACCTCTCTATCTTCTGATGGCTCAGCAATTCTGAATAGGTTACTTTTGTCTATACCGGCGTGAGCCTTACGCTTTCCCATATGGCATTGCAGGAGATCGGATAGCCCCCACACTTGTGGTAACCAACCCAGTATGACGGCAGGAACTAAAACATCTCGCATGGGTTTTGTCGTCGCCGGAGGCAAGAGTTCGCGCATGGGCGCAGACAAAGCTTTTCTGGATTGGGGCGGCGAGACACTGCTGAGTCGGGCGCTTACGGTGATGGGCCCGGTCTGCGACAGGGTGGCGATTGTGGGCGATGCCGCGAAGTTTTCGATATACGGATCGGTGGTGGAAGATATTTTTACGGGATGCGGTCCGCTCGCCGGCATTCACACTGCGCTCGTGCATTCCGCTTCCGAGTTGAACCTGCTCCTCGCCGTGGACATGCCTTTCGTATCCAGCGAACTGCTCGCGTTTCTTTTCGCGGCAGCTGAAACGAACGACGCCATCGTCACGGTGCCTCGCGTCGGCTACGGACTGCAGCCGCTGTGCGCGATTTATCGACGCGATTTCTCTGCCGCCGCGGAGAAAGCGCTGCGGGCGGGGAAGTACAAGATCGATGCCGCATTTTCCGGCGTATCTATGGGGGTGATCGAAGAGGGCGAACTGGCGGCCGCCGGTTTTCCTGGTCAGAAGTTTTTCAATGTAAACACTCCGCAGGACCGGTTGGATGCCTTGGGCGCCACTTAATAGGGGCCGGGCGTCTCGCCCGGCGCTCCACTGGGTTGATTCAGCTTAATGCTTGAGCCGCACGGCCCTCTCGTGCCATGCTGATAGCCATGGCGGCAACGGTCACAATACCTCCCTACATCGAGTTCAAGAACGTCTCCAAGGCATTCGGAGATCGGGTGGTTCTTAACGACGTCAGCTTCGACGTGCTGCCGGGCGAGATGGTGTGCATTCTGGGCCGTAGCGGCGTCGGGAAATCGGTGGCGCTTCATAACATCATGGGTTTTCTTAAGCCGGATTCAGGCCGAGTCATGGTGGCCGGCCAGGACATTACCGGCTACAACGAAAAACAGCTCGAAGAAATCCACAAGAAGGTCACCATGGTTTTTCAGAACGGCGCTCTCTTCGACTCTTTGACAGTCGGCGAAAATGTCGCCTTTCCGCTACGCGAAAAAAGAGAGCTCTCGGAAGAGCAGATTTACCAGGTGGTGGACGGTCTGCTCGAAATGGTTGGGGTGAAGGAGATGCGCGATCTGCTGCCTTCCGATCTTTCGACCGGGATGAAGCGTTCCGTCGCCATTGCGCGCGCGTTGGCAGCGCAGCCGGAGTGCGTGCTCTACGACGAGCCCACTACCATGGTGGATCCGATGATGGGGAATCTGCTTGGCGATCTCATCGCCCGGCTGAAACTGCAGTTGCACCTGACCTCGGTGGTGGTTACGCACGACATGCGGCTGGCCAAGAAACTCGCGGACCGCGTCGTCTTCCTGTATGAAGCGCGCGCGATTTTCTTTGGGCCCTACAAAGACATGGAGAACTCCAAGGAGCCCATTATTCGCGAGTTTCTGGAACTGGATGAGTTGAAGCTGGAGGCTTAGAAGGCGTTGCTTCTGAGCGAAAGGCGCGCCCATGGAGAGACGGGCGCACTCGCCCGTTCCCTGGCTAGTGTGCGGGCACGGATCCGCGTTTCCCTCCGGGATCGTTTTTCTTTAGAACGAACGATAGGAAAAACATAAAGACGGCCGCAATACCCAGCACCCAATAGGTATCGACATAGGCGAGGGCGGCGGCCTGCGCCTGAACGCTGGCATAGATTCGGGCGGCCGCCTGCCGCTGTGCGCCGTGCGGACTCATTCCAGCGTGGGTGAGTTGCTGAGTCAGGCCATTCATGGCACTGCGAAACTTTGCATTGCCCATGTTGGCACCAGTGACTAATGTCGCCTGATGAAACTGCGATCGCCGGACGATCAGGGTGGTCACAATCGATGTTCCGACGCTGCTTCCGATATTTCGCGTGAAGTTCACCAGACCGGCGACGGCGTTGCTCTTATCCTCGCCAATGCCGATGTAGGCGGCGGTGGTCGCGGGGACAAAAATAAAACCCATGGGTAAATACTGGGCGATACGCAGCCAGGTGAAGGAACCGAAACTCATCAACAGGTCGAGCCTCTGGGTTGAGATATACATGCTGACGGCGAGAGCGATCCAACCGAAGGCGATGAGATAACGCGACTGGAATACTCCGATCAAACGGCCGACGATCGGCAACTCCACCAAAAGCAGCAACGCCGAGACGGAGAGAACCATGCCAGCCGACTGCGCCGTATATCCCATGAGTGTCTGAAGAAACTGCGGCATGAGAACGGTCATGGCGAAAGAGACGGCGCCGACCATGAACATCATCATGTTGGCGGTGGCGAAGTTCGAGTTCTTGAAAAGGCGGACATCGACGAGCGGATCCTTTCGAAACCACTCATAGGCGATGAAGGCGCTCAGGCATCCGGCTGCGATCATGGCTAAGGCTATGATGAAATGCGATCCAAACCAGTCATCCTCCTGTCCTTTGTCGAGCATGATCTGCAAAGCGCCGACTCCGAGCGCGAGCAATGAAAAGCCGACGTAATCGAGTTTGATTCCAGCACCCTTACGCCGAAGGAGTTGGGGCGGGTCCTCGACCAGTCGATATACGAGCAGCAGGGCGATGATGCCCACCGGCAAATTGATGAGGAAGATCCAGCGCCAGGAGGCAACATCGGTAAGCCAACCGCCGAGGGTGGGGCCAATGGCGGGGGCGCAGACGGCGGTCACGCCGTAGATGGAAAATGCCAGACCGCGCTTTTCGGGGGGGAAGGTATCGGCCAGAATGGCTTGCGCCATGGGTTGCAGGCCGCCGCCGCCGGCGCCCTGGAGCACGCGGAACAGCAGCAGGAAGCCGAGACTGGGAGCGAGGCCGCAGCACAGTGAGCTGACGGTGAAAATCGCCATGCAGGTCATGAAGAAGCGCTTGCGTCCGAACAAACTCACGAGCCATCCGGTAATGGGGAGAACAATGGCATTGGCAACCAGATACGAGGTGAGCACCCATGTGCTCTGGTCATTGCTCGCGCCCAGATTACCGGCGATGTGGGGCAACGCCACATTCGCAATGGCGGTGTCCAGCACCTCCATGAAGGCGGCGAGCGAGACGGTGCCGGCGATGAGCCAGGGATTGGCTGCGGGCCGCCAAATCGCCGGTTGCGCTTCGGGTGAGATCGCGGAGCTCATCTAGAAGCCTTGCTGCACCAACTCCTCTACCGTGATTGTGCTCGACGCGGATTCGCGTTTCATCATCATCTTTTCGATGTATTTTGCGATCAGGTCGGCTTCGAGGTTGACGGGGTTTCCCGGTTTCAGCGATCCGAGGTTGGTAGTCTCGACGGTGTGGGGAATGATCGCTATCTTGCAGGTGAAGGCGGAGCGTTTCGGTTCGAGGCCGGCGACGGTCAGGCTAATGCCTTCGATCGAGATCGATCCTTTAAAGACCGTGTACTTCTCGATCTCGGAAGGGATTTCAATGTGCAACCACCAGTTTTCGGAATTCGCGATCCGTTCCAACTTGATCAGCTTGCCCACGGCATCGACGTGGCCCTGCACGATGTGGCCGCCGAAACGGCCGTCGGCCTTCATCGGCAATTCCAGGTTTACCAGGGCGGCCTCGCGCAGGCGTGAGAACGACGTTCGGGCCCATGTTTCCGGGGCCAGGTCGGCGGCAAACGAGCCTGGCTTAATGTCGAGCGCGGTCAAGCAAACGCCGCTGACTGCCACGCTGTGGCCGGTTCCCAGTTGTTTCGGAGTGTTCACCGCGGCGATAGTGATGCGGCGATTTTCGCCGCGCTGGTCGATGCTTACGATCTTCCCGACTTCTTCGATGATTCCGGTAAACATAAGAGCTATTTCCCAGTTTAGTGTCTCGCAAGTTCGTAGCACAAATCTACGATGTCATCCGTTCTTTCTGCGGGCGGGCGAATGCGTCCGCCGTTACGCGGTATTCGCCGAATACGGGTCGCGGAGATAGCCTTCTACTGCGAAATCTTCGCCGAAGCGATGCAACTCGAATCGCCGCACGCACTGTGCCTTCCCGTGCAAACTCTCGCCGATGAAGGGAACTGCTTCCCCGCCAAAAAATTTGGGCGCGTAGTAGAGGAAAACTTTATCGACTTCGCCTGACGCTAGAACCGCGCCGTTCACCAGCGATCCGCCTTCGATCAGCAGGCTGGTGATATCCAATTCTCCCAGGCTACGGACAATCTGCGCGAAGTCGGGGCGTCCATCGGCGGTGGCGGAAATTTGTTGAACGCGAACGCCTTTCGCTTCGAGCGCCTGCCTAGTGTCAGCTTCGGCTTTGGAGTAGAGCACGAGAACGTCGTTGTCGGCGGTCTGGACCAATCTCGCGGTCAGCGGAATGCGCAGGTAAGAATCGAGGATCACGCGCAGCAGCTTGCGGCGGCGGGGCATAGCGCTGCGGTCGGTGAGCAGGGGATCATCCGCCAGCACGG
>Ga0302324_100009325_pt1 | contig 20546 bp, 18 predicted proteins | sample Palsa_T0_1_FD_201949 | JGI IMG/M metagenome (GOLD analysis project Ga0302324, IMG submission 201949) | Peat permafrost microbial communities from Stordalen Mire near Abisko, Sweden - Palsa_T0_1 | ecosystem: Environmental > Terrestrial > Soil > Palsa > Peat permafrost | place: Sweden: Abisko...
GTGTCACCATGGCGATCCGCCAGGACCCGCAGCTCCTCCTCACTCCCGAAGTTGGGAGTGGCGCGGATCCTTGCGTAGAACGTCTCAACTCTTGGACTTAACACGGACGGGTTTCTTGGACTTGAACAGTTTGCCGATCTCGGCCTGGTCCAGCTTCTCCATGGCGAAGGAGGCCGAGCCCTTCTCGGCGTCGATCTCTGCCAGCATGTCCGGGAGCGAATACTTCACCTCGGAGAGCACGGGCGGCTTGCTGGCCGGGGCCGGCGAAGGGCTGGATTCGAAATCGGACATGGGGAGGGCTAGGCCTCGGGCTCGTCGAACTCGAAGCAGTTGTCGATCGTGTCAGCCAGGGCGCGCCCGATCTCCTCGGGGGGCGCGTCCTTGCGGATGTAGTTGGCGGCGCCGAGCGCGACGGCCTCGTCGATGGTCTGGCGGTTCGCAAGCGAGGTCAGCATGACCACGACGCAGTCCGGGTTGAGGGCCTTCAGGGCGCGCAGCGTCTCAATGCCGTCCATGACGGGCATGTTGACGTCGAGCATGACGAGGTCGGGCGTCTCCTTCTTGTAGAGCTCCAGGGCCTCGCTGCCGTTGGTTGCCTCAAAGATCTTGCTCACGCCCAGGTGGCGCAGCAGGAGCGAGATGAATTTCCTGATGTGGGCCTCGTCGTCGACGAGCATGATGCTCCCGTTGAAGTTCATTTGGGCAGGGGCAGGCTCACGACGAACTCGGCGCCGCGCTCGGGGAGGTTCTGGACGCCGATCGTGCCGCCGTGGGCCTCCACGATCTTGCGGCAGATGGCAAGGCCCAGGCCGGTGCTCTTCTCGCCCCCGGTGGGCTTGGCGGACAGGCGCCCAAAGTCCTTGAACAGGAGATGGCGCTCACTTTCGGGGATTCCGGGGCCGGAATCCCTGACGGCGAAGCCCGCCGTAGTTTCGTCAGAAAGGAACATAACCGTTATGATCGAACCCTTTGGGGAATACTTCACTGCATTACTGATGATGTTGTCGGCGACCTGGCGCATCTTGTTCCGGTCGATGTCGACGAGCGGGCTCCCGTTGGCCTTCACCATCTCGATCCGGGTGTTCTTCTTGGCCGCCTCAAGGTTGCTCAGGTGGACGGAGCGCTCGACGATCTCGGAGAGGCTTGTCGGCTTCTTGTCCAGCTTGAGGTGGCCGGCTTCGATGGTCGCCACGTCCAGGAGCTCGTTCACCAGTTGGAGCATCGACTGGCTCGCACCGTGGATCGTCTGGACGATCTCCTTCTGCTCGCCCGTCAGCTCGCCGATGGCGTCCTCGGCCATGAGCTCGGCGAGGCCCCGGATCGAGGAAAGCGGGTTGCGCAGGTCATGCGCGCACATGCCGAGGAAGCGATCCTTGTCGGCGTTCGCTTTGCTGAGCTGGGTGACGAGGTGCTTCTGCTGCTCGACCAGCTGCTGGTTGCTGAGGTGGGTGCGGATCCGGGCCACGACCTCCTTCGGGCGGAAGGGCTTGGTCAGGTAGTCGACGCCGCCGGCGTCGAAGCCCATCACCACGTCGTCCGCCTCGCTTTTTGCGGTCACAAAGATGACCGGGGCGCACTTGTCACCATAGGTCTTCTTCAGGGTGCGGCAGGTTGTGAAACCGTCGATACCGGGCATCATCACGTCGAGGAGCACCAAATTGGGCTGAAATGAGGCATACAGCTCCAGGGCCTGCTCCCCGGACGAGGCCTCGGAAATCTCGTAACCCTCATGGCGCAGAATGCCTCCGATGATCCTCAGATTGATCCGATCATCGTCCACAGCCAGTATCCGGCGACCCTTCAGGTCAATGGAGGCGTTGATCAGGGGTTCATCCATGAGGAAAGGGGCCGTTATGACACATTGGGTGGGAGGCGCTTGCCAGAGAAATACATTTTTCGGCAATACGCAGCACCGCAATAGCGGGGGAATAGTATCGCATCACAAAATCGCGATATGTTGATATTGAGCTTGCCTTACCCCCTTTCGAGGCGGTTCGCTGGTTTCCTCCCAGACGCTTTCACATGTCAAAATCATTTGTTTTCTCCTCCGAATCCGTTGGCGAGGGCCATCCCGACAAGGTCGCCGACCTCGTCTCGGACAGCGTCCTCGACGCCTGCCTTGCCCAGGACCCGGCGAGCCGGGTCGCCTGCGAGACGCTGGTGAAGTCGAACCAGGTCGTCATCGCCGGAGAAATCACGACCAGCGCGAAGATCAACTACGAGACGGTGGTGCGCGACGCCATCAGGGACATCGGTTACATCAACGACGACGACGTTTTCCACTGCGACAAGGTCTTCATCCACAACCTGCTGACCCGCCAGTCGCCCGACATCGCCCAGGGCGTTGACGCCCGCGGCGCCGACGGCAAGGACACGGCCGAGCAGGGCGCGGGCGACCAGGGCCTGATGTTCGGCTACGCGTGCAATGAGACGCCGGAGATGATGCCGACCGCGATCATGTTCGCGCACCGCCTCGGCCGCGAGCTGACGAAGCTGCGCAAGGCCGGCGTCGTCGGCTGGCTGCGCCCCGACGCGAAGTCGCAGGTCTCGATCCGCTACGAGGACGACCGCCCGATCAAGGTGGAGAACGTCGTCATCTCCACGCAGCACACGCCGAACGTGAAGCACACCGACATCCGCGACTTCCTGATCGAGCATGTCATCCGCAAGGTGATCCCGGCCTCGATGATGGACGCCTCCACGCAGTTCCTCATCAACCCGACGGGCCGCTTCGTCGTCGGAGGCCCCGAGGGCGATTCCGGCCTGACGGGCCGCAAGATCATCGTCGACACCTACGGCGGCTGGGGCCGCCACGGCGGCGGCGCCTTCTCGGGCAAGGACCCGTCGAAGGTCGACCGCTCGGCGGCCTACATGTGCCGCTGGGTCGCCAAGAACATCGTCGCCTCCGGGCTTGCGGACATCTGCGAGCTCCAGGTCGCATACGCGATCGGCTACCCGGAGCCCGTCAGCGTCTGGGTCGACGCCATGGGAACGGCCAAGGTGCCGGAGACGCAGATCACGAAGGCCGTGCAGAAAGTCTTCAGCTTCAAACCGGCCAACATCGTCAAGCAGCTCGACCTGCTCAGGCCCATCTACAGGACGACCACCAACTACGGCCACTTCGGCAAGCCCGACCTTCCCTGGGAGCAGACGAACCGGACCCAGGAGCTCCTCGCCGCCGCAAAGTAAACCCACAGACCGCCCTTCAATACCATGCCCACGACCGTTACCACCAGCCGCCCAGCCCAGGACTTCCACGTCAAGGACATCACCCTCGCCGAATGGGGTCGCAAGGAGATCGCCGTCGCCGAGCACGAGATGCCCGGCCTCATGTCGATCCGCAAGAAGTTCGGGGCAAAGAAGCCGCTCAAGGACGTGCGCATCACCGGGTCGCTCCACATGACGATCCAGACGGCCGTCCTCATCGAGACGCTCGTCGAGCTGGGCGCCTCGGTGCGCTGGGCCTCGTGCAACATCTTCTCGACGCAGGACCACGCCGCGTCGGCCATCGCCAAGACGGGAGTGCCGGTCTTCGCCTGGAAGGGCGAGACCCTCGAGGAATACTGGGACCTCACCTGGAAGGCCCTCAACCACCCGGGCGGCAAGGGCCCGGAGCTCGTCGTCGACGACGGCGGCGACGTCACGCTCCTCCTGCACAAGGGCTACGAGCTCGAGGAGGGCAGCGACTGGGTAAACTCGCCTTCCGGCTCCCATGAGGAGGGTGTCATCAAGGCCCTCCTGAAGAGGATCCACGCCGAGTCCCCGTACATCTTCCACGAGATGGTCAAGGACTGGCGTGGCGTCTCCGAGGAGACGACGACGGGTGTCCACCGTCTCTATCAGCTGCACGAGAAGGGCCAGCTCCTGGTCCCCGCGATCAACGTCAACGACTCGGTCACCAAGTCCAAGTTCGACAACCTCTATGGCTGCCGCGAGTCGCTCGCCGACGGCCTGAAGCGCGCCACCGACGTCATGATCGCCGGCAAGGTCGCGGTCGTCTGCGGCTACGGCGACGTGGGCAAGGGCAGCGCCCATTCGCTGAAGGGCTTCGGCGCCCGCGTCATCGTGACCGAGGTCGACCCCATCAACGCGCTTCAGGCGGCGATGGAGGGCTTCGAGGTCAACACGGTCGAGAGCGCGCTCGCCTCGGCCGACATCTACGTCACGACGACCGGTAACTGCGACGTGCTCACGTTCGAGCACATGGAGGGGATGAAGGACCAGGCCATCGTCTGCAACATCGGCCACTTTGACAACGAGATCCAGGTCGACCGCCTCTACAAGGCCCCCGGGGTCAAGCGCGTCACCATCAAGCCGCAATACGACCAGTTCACCTTCCCGAGCGGCAGGACGATCTATCTCCTCGCGGAGGGCCGCCTCGTGAACCTCGGCTGCGCGACGGGGCACCCGTCGTTCGTCATGTCGAACAGCTTCACGAACCAGACGCTCGCACAGATCGACCTCTGGGAGCATCGCGAGACCTACAAGCCGGGCGTCTCCCGCCTTCCCAAGCACCTCGACGAGGAGGTCGCCCGCCTTCACCTGGAGCGCATCGGCGTCAAGCTGACCGTCCTCTCTGAGAAGCAGGCGAAGTACCTCGGCGTCCCGGTGGGCGGCCCCTACAAGCCCGAGCACTACCGCTACTGAGCGGGCGCCGGGCTCGAACCCGCATCGGTTCCCGATGTCTCTGATCCCATGCTTCATGGGAGACCCGTGCCATGCCGGTGAAGGCCCCTCGCCCTAGGACGGCGCGCCCGGCATCGCCAAGGGCCCCGGCGTCCTTTGTCGCGCCGATGAAGGCGCTGGGCTCGACAACGGTGCCGCTGGGGACATGGCACTGTGAGATCAAGTATGACGGCTACCGCGCCGTCGCCGTCCTCAATGCCGGGACCTGCGAGCTCTGGTCGCGCAACCGGAAGGCGATGACAGCCGCCTATCCCGGCATTGTTGACGAGCTCGAAAAACTGCCGTGCAGGAACGCCGTCCTGGACGGCGAGATTGTCGCCCTGGACGCCGACGGCCGCTCGCGTTTTCAGCTCCTGCAGAACGGAGGTGAGAAGGCCAAGGCGGTCCTCTACTACGTCTTTGACATCATGCATCTTGACGGAAAGTCCATGGTCGGCGAGACGCTGGAGGAAAGGGCGGTTTGCGTGGCCCGCGTCCTTGGCAAGGCGGGACGGCGCGTGAAGGCGTCGCTCGTCTTTAACGTCGAGCCGTCCAGGCTCTTCGAGGCGGCCCGCAGGAACGGCCTCGAGGGGATCATCGCGAAACGGCTTGGATCGCGCTACGAGCCCGACCGTCGCAGCGGCGCATGGCTCAAGTGCAAGGTCCTCGCGGAGCAGGAGTTCGTGGTGGGCGGATTCACGGAACCGCAGAACAGCCGCCAGCACTTCGGCGCGATCCTCGTAGGGTACTATGCGAAAAATCGCCTTATGTACGCCGGAAAGGTGGGCACGGGCTTTGATGGCGCCGCGCTCGAGACCCTGCACGGTAAATTCATGGGCGCCAGGGCGGCGCAATGCCCCTTTGCCAACCTGCCTTTCGACCGGAGGGCGCGTTTCGGGACGGGAATGGGCGCCGCCGAGATGAGCCGTGTGACCTGGATCCGGCCCACATTCGTCGCGCAGGTGAAATTCGCGGAATGGACGGACGAGGGACTGCTGCGCCAGCCGGTCTTCCTTGGCCTCCGGGCTGACAAGCCGGCGCGCGAGGTCCGCAGGGAGCCCGGTCCAAGCATCGCGAAGCCGAAGAGGTTCTAGCGCGCCGCCGTGCCCCACTGGGCATCGTTGTCCCGCGCGATGCGCGCCATCGATCGACGGGTAAGCGCCGAGCTGTCATCCTTCCTGGCGCTGATGGCCTTGACGGGCTCCCGAGATTTCGCGATGAGCCACACGTCCTTGCCGCGCTCCGAGCGAATCTTGAACATATGCCACTCTCCCTTGAGCTTCCCGCCGTGCAGGAAGAGCTTCAGGTCTCCGGACGCGTGGCTCCCCCCGAGGAGATCATAGGTGCCGATATCCCATACCATCACGGTTCCCCCGCCATATTGGCCCTTGGGTATGGTACCCTCGAACTTCAGATAATTGATGGGATGGTCCTCGACGGCGAAGGCGGCATGCTTGACGCCCAGCTCCGTCGGGACGCCTTTCGGGATCGCCCATGATTTGAGGGTCCCTTCCATCTCGAGGCGAAAGTCGTAATGCAGGTGCGAGGCGGCGTGTTTTTGGATGACAAACCTCCCGCCGCCTCCCTTTTTCCCGGGTTTCACCCGGGACGGCGCCGGCTCACGGGTCTTCGTGAAATCCCGCTTTTCCCCATAGCGCCCGAGCGGCGCCTCGGCCGGTGCGGGAACGGCCGAGAAAGCCTTGGGCAGCTTTTGCCTGGTTTTCAAAACGGGCGCAAAGAGGTCGCCGACCTTGCGGAGGCGCTTGAGGGCCTCGGCCGGGCTGAACGATAAAGCGGCGGCCTTGCCCGTCTTTGCGCAGCGCTGCAGCTCCTCCCAGGTGACGGGCATGGAGACAAAGGGCGCGTCCTTCTTGCCGCGAAGGGAGTAGACGGCGACCGTCGTTTTCGATCCCGAATTCTGGCTCCAGTCAATGAGGACCCGCCCCTTGCGCCGCGCCTTCGCCATGTTGCTCACGACCGACTCGGGGTGCCGCTCCTCCAGGAGCTCCGCAACGGCCTTCGCAAAGGCCCCGGTCGCAGCGTAGGTGACCTTGGTGTTGAGGGGCACGTAGAGCTGGATGCCCTTTGACCCCGACACCTTGGGAAACGCGCGCAGACCCAGCGTTTCCAGTATCCCCCTCACGAGCAGGGCGACACGGGCGCAGTCCGCGAGGCCGGCGCCATCCCCGGGATCGAGGTCAAAGGCCACGCAGGTCGGCTGACCGATCCTGGGCACAGTGTGCAGGAACGGATGAAATTCGATTGCCCCGATGTTGGCGCACCACGCCAGCGTGCTGAGATCGTTGACGAGGATGAAGTTGATGTCTCCCTCCTCGTGCCTGCGGGGAACCCTGAACGTCTTCACCCAATCGGGAGCGAACTTGGGCGCGTTCTTCTCGTAGAATTTCTGGCCCCGGACGCCGTCCGGGAACCGTATGAGGGTCACGGGCCGGTTCCTCAGGTGGGGCAGGAGGGTGCTCGAGACGTCGACATAATACCGGATCATCTCCCCTTTGGTGAACCGTCCTTCCGGGAAGAAGACCTTGTCAACGTGCGTGAGCGGGACCGAGAGCTCGGCTTTCTTGCGTTTTGCCATGGGAGCCTCCCGGCACCGCCTCCGCCTACGCGGCCTTGCGGCGCGGCTTCGCAATCCGGGACTTGGCAGCGGCCCTTGGCTTTCCCGCCTCCGCGAGGCTCTGCTTGAGCACGCTCGCCAGGTCGATGACGTTGGTGGCCTTCTGGGCCTTGCGTCCCCCCGCGGGGAGCGACTTGCCGCCGCTGGCGACCTTCTTGTCGATGAGCTTCATGAGGGCGGAGCGGTACTCGTCGGTGTAGCGCTTCGGGTCCCAGTCCTCGCTCATCTGGGTCACGAGCGTCCTGGCCATCGTCACCTCGCGCGCCGCTGGCTTCTTGTCATGTGGAATCTTGATCGCCGAGGCGGGCACCAGCTCGTCCGAGAACCTCATGAGCTCGATGATGAGGACGTCGGCGTTGGCCTTCACGGCCGCCAGGTGCTGGCGCGTCTTGATGATCACCTTCGAGATCCCGACCTTCTTGGTGTCGAGCAGGACCTTGCGAAGGATTTCGTAGGCGCGGGAACCGCCCTTCAGGGGCTCAAGGTAGTACGGCTTGTAGAAATACATCGGGTTGATCTGGTCCAGGTCCACGAAGTCGACGATGTCGATGGTGTCCGTGGCCTCAAGGTCGACCCGCTTAAAATCCTCGTCCTTCAGGACGACGAACTTGTCCTTCTCGTATTCGTAGCCCTTGACGATCTCGTTCCACGGCACCTCCTTGCCGTCGACCTGGGCCACGCGCTTGTAGTTCACCGGGCTCAGGTCACTTCCGCGCAGGAGCTTGAACCTCAGTTCCTCAACCCGGCTTGCGTTCTGCAGGGCCACTGGGATATTGACCAACCCAAAGTTGATCGAGCCTGTCCAGATGGCCCTCATCGCTCCGCTCCCGCGGTTACTTGCGGCTCCGAACGCCTTGAGGACGCGGCTGTTGAAGGCGGGGATGTCGGCGGGCTCGCGGCGTGGGTCGTGAAACCGCCCCCGTCCCGCGCGGATCCCGGGCCTGCGAGCTCCCCTTGTCCGAATCCATCCGCAACGGGGATCGCCACTCGAGACGACCGCTTAGCTCCATTTGATGTTCGCATAAAGGGCCAACCGGGGCCTCCCCTCACTGTATCCTCTTGCGGGATAATGTTCCCACACGCGGCGTCCCTATTGGACGGTCTTCTTGGCGGGCACGTCGCGCCCGTTCTGGTGGAGCACGAGGCCGATCACGGCGCCCGTAGCGTCCCGCTGGAAACTCAGCTGCGCGGAGACGACCTTGTAGAAGAATTCGTCCTTGGCCGTCGCGTACACGGGGAACTTGGGCTGGCCGGTCGCCTGTGCCCTGAGGACGCCGTCCTCCTCGGTGATCGTGATGATGAAGGTCGGGGCCAGGGGATAGGCGCCCACGTATTGCCGCAGGGTCTCGACGGGAAGGGTGGTCTCCTTGGGTGGGGGAGGAAGGTCGCCGCGTGGGCCGCGCATGTCGCGGCCGTTCTGGTGGAGGATGAGCGCGACTATTCCCCCCGCGGCGTCCCTCTCAAAGGAGATCTCCGCGGGCACGCCGACGATGGCAAATCGGTCGCGCGCGATCTCGCGCATGCCGAACGGGGGTTGCCCGGTGGCTTGTCCCTTCAGGGAGCCATTGACCATCTTTATATCGATCGCGAACGCGGGCGACAGCGGATAGCGGCCGGCGTAGCTGGTCGCGTCCTCCACGAACTGCTCCTTTGGCCTGGGCGGCGTCGTTCCCAGGAAACCGAATCCCATGGGTTCCGACGCCTTCTGAAAGTTGGCCATGATCGCGACTCCCGCGCCGAGCTTCCGGTCAAAGGCCACGAAGGAGTGGCTCCCGGCCGTGGCCCCATTGTGCCATGCGACGGGGTGTTCGGGATCGTCGGAGAGGAGCCACGCCATGCCGATGTGACCACCAATGTCGTCAGCCGGGCGCTCCGGCTTGAGCGTCGTGTCGATTGAACCGGACATCGGCCCGGGATCCTTCGACAGGCACGCCGCGAGGAAGAGGGCCATCTCGCGGGCTGAGCTGCGAAGCGCGCCTGCGGGCGCGAAGGCCTGGAACGTCCAAACCGGCACCGTTGTGCCCGTGACGTTTCCTGGGGCCAGATCGAGGGGATCAGGCTGTCCCGCCATGCCCAGCGTGGTGGCATGGAGTCCGAGCGGCAAGAGGACATGCGCGGTGAGGGCCTCGGCATAGGTGGTCTGCCACGCGCCGGCGAGGGCCTCCCCGAGAACCGCGGCGCCAAAGTTCGAGTAGGCCATGCGGCTGTTCACGGGAGCGACTTTTCCATCGGCTCGCAGCGCCTCGATGAGCATGCCGCGGTCGTACTTTGCGTAGGGATCGCCCGATTTATCGGGATTCTTGCCGATGTTCGAGGGCAGCCGGGGCAGGCCCGACGTGTGTGTTGTCAGTGCGAGGAGCGTGATCCCTGCGAGGGCGTCCAGGTCGGGATCGCCGGGCGGAAGGAGATACCTGGCTGCGGGATCGATGCGCGAGACTTTGCCGAGGCGCTCGCTCTCGGCAAGGAGGAGGGCCGTGAAGACCTTGGTGACGGAGCCCATCTCGAACTGGGTATCCGGTCCGATCTTCCGCGGGTCCGTTTTTGAAAAGGTGCCGCTTGAGAAAAATGCCGCCCCGTCGCCATCGACCCACGCCACCGCGACCCCTCCCGACTCGCCCTGGACAAACGCGTCGATCTTGGCCTGGAGATCGGAGGGAGGCTTGGAAAAACCGGCGGTCGAGACGGTGAGGGCCATGAGAAGACTGATGCGTTTCACGCTGGACCGGGTTTCAAGGATTTGGGGGATGTCTCGCGGCGCCTTCCTCCGACCCGGCGCCCGTCTTCCCGAGTTCATCGATGGGTCATGTACGCCGCGAGCCTTCATTCTTGGCACGATTAGGGCTTTGGGTGGGATATGCGCCTCATGAACCGACTTGGCCTCGTGGCATCTGCGCTATCTTTTGCGGTGCTTCTGTCGCCAAGATGTTCTGCGGAGGATCTGCCGCAGCGTCGCTCGGTCATGATTTTTGGCCAGCGAATCGAATACTACGACGTCGGCACGGGCCCGGTCGTGGTCCTGCTCCATGGCCTCGGGACCAGCGCCCAGGTCGACTGGGGCAAGTGCATCATGCCATTGTCGGCCCACCACCGGGTTCTGGCCCCCGACCAGCTCGGATTTGGAGCGTCGGACAAGCCCGTTATCGAGTACAGCATCCAGACCTGGGTCGACATGCTCGGGGAGTTTCTGAGGGTTGAAGGCGCCAAGGACTTCACGTTGGCCGGCGAGTCGCTCGGAGGCTGGATTGCGGCCCAATACGCAATCCAGGCTCTGGGGAACCAGGCATCCGTGGGTCCGTCGCTGAGGCTTCCATGCCCGGGGCGGCTCATCCTGGTGGATGCGGCGGGGCACAAGCACCTCGCCGTGGGATCGGCGGAGGGCGGCCCCGGGCTTTCGCTGGCCGGCTCCATGGGGCTGTTGTCCGCAATTTACATGGATCCATCCTACAGCACGGATGACGCCGTTCGCGCCCAGTTTGCGCGCAGCATGTCCAAGGGGGATGGCTGGACCATCCACTCGGTGTTTTCGAATCGCACGCTCCTGAACGAATGCATCGACGGCAAGCTGGGCCAGATCACGATCCCGACGCTCGTCGTCTGGGGCGCGGGCGACAAGGTCTTGCCGCTCGACGACGGGAAGGACTACGCCGCCAACATTCCCGGGGCGAAACTCGTCATCATCCCTGGCAGCGGCCATGCCCCTGGCATAGAAAAGCCCAATCTCCTCGTGGCGGCAGTGGAGGCCTTTCTGGGCGATCGATAAAGCCGGAGTTGATTCCGCGGCCGAGACGGCTGGAATCAAAGAGGAGATTCTGCAGGGAGCGCGTCAGCGGCAGGTCGTCAATCCGACTGTTTTAGGAGTGTCGCAAGGTCAGGTTTGCTGGCCTTCAACGCCGGTCGAATGCAGGCCAGCGTGGAGGAAAGCACCAGGAGGACGACGACCAGGCCAATCACGACGCCGTCGAACGGGGGAGCCTCGAAGAGCAGAGATTGGAGAAAGCGGGTAAGCGCGAGCGCACCGGCGACGCCTAGGAGGAGCCCAACAGCCGTAAGGGAGATGCTCCTCTTCAGGACCAAGGCCGCCAGCGCCTTGGGCGTGGCTCCGACCGCCATCCTGATACCAAATTCCCCCATTCGCCTGTCCACGGAAAAAGCGATGATCGAGTATAGCCCGACCAGCGTGAGCGAGAGAGCGATTGTCGACAGCACCCGCAGCACCGACAACGCCAGACGCTCATTGTAGAGCTGGTTGTCCAGGAGCTTGTCCATGGGGAGGATACTCCAGGTCACGACATCCGGGTTGCAGGCGTACACGGTGTCCTTGAGGCGTGCGAGCATCCTGCCATCCGGCTCGGCATGCAGCAGGACCAGAAAAGTGCTGGCAAGCCCCGGCTGCTCCTCTGCCGAGAGGTAGACGCCAGGCGTTGGTTCCTTGCGGACCGACTCGCGCACGTCTGCGACCACGCCGACCACTTGCCATCCCTCGGAGCCTTTGGATTCGAAATAGCTGATGTACTTCCCAATCGGATCGGACCCCGGAAATCGTTTTCTTGCCAAAGTCTCATTGATGACGATGTCCACCTTGGAGTTTTCGGCAGGCCAGCGGCCCTTGAGCAACGTGAGGCCGCCGGCCCGGGCGTAATCGGATGAGGTATAGACCATACTGACCTTAAGCTCCGATCCATCCTGGGACTTGATGCTCGTTGTCGACGCGTCGTAGCCGGCGAGGAGGCTGTCCGACGCGTAGGCCGCAGTAGAGACGCCCGGCACACGCCGTAGGGCCTCCCTAAGGGCGTCCAAGGCTGCGAGCTGCTTCTCGTTGCTGTAATTCCGCCCCGAAGGGAGGTTGACGCGGATCATTACCCGGTGCGTCGGCTCAAAGCCCAGCCTTAGGTGCTCGAGGCGCTGGAACGTCCGAATCATCAGGCCTGCCCCAACGAGCAAGATCACCGCAAATGCGGCCTGGAGGATGACGAACAGGCCGCGCATCCGCGAGAGCCACCGATTTTCGCCGACGGCGCCGCCGCCGGTCTTGAGGCCTTCCAGGATGTTGGTCCTCACCAGAAACGCGGCGGGGGTCACACTCGCCAGGAGGGCGGTGACGAGGCTCAGCCCCGCGAGCACTTTGTAGGTGCCTCCCCCCAGATTCCACGCGAGCCAGCCATGCTCGGGATCGCCATTCCCAGCGAGGACGTAGAAGAGCGGCGTCAGCCAGTTGGCCATCAGGGCTCCCAGAAGGGTTCCTGTGAGTGTCAGCGATACGGTCTCGACTACCGCAAGTCGGATGATTCCCCATCGGCTTGCGCCAAGTGCCGAGCGTACGCTGATCTCTCGGCGTCGGCCGAGCAGGTGCACGAGCATCAGGTTTGTGGCATTGAGGCAGGCGATCGCGTACAAGAATCCGACGGCACCGAGGAGGGTCCAATAGAGCTCGGGCCCGAGGAACTTCTCGGCGTCGTCAATGGCGATGAGGCACGGCTTCAAGGTCGCGAAATAGGGGCGCATTTCCTTGGGCACGTCCGGCTTCAGGCTGCCGATGGCGGCATCGGCCTGCGTCCGTCCAACCCCGGGCTTCAGCTTCGCAAAGGTCAGGATCCAAATACTGAGGGTCCCGTTGGGGTTATCCCTGAAGACGAAGGGCTGAAACACATCGGCGTTGCAGTAGAAAGGAAGGCGCTGCCCCTCGCGCAAAACGCCGACCACGGCGCAGACATCCTCACCAACCCGAATGCGGCGACCCAGCGCGGCCGGTGTACCTCCGAGATGGTCCTTCCAGAAACGAAAGCTGACGACGGCGACGGCATCCCGACCCTCGGCGCATTCCTCGGCCGAGAAAGCCCGTCCGATTGCCGGTTGGGCATCCATCAGGCCGAAGAAATTCGAATCAACGCCTTGGGCCGAGGAACTAACGTTCTCCTTATCGACGACGATGTTCTTCGACTCATTGAGCACGAAGGCGGTGTCCGAGAACACGTCCTTCCTTGAGGCGAGGGCCTTTGCGTAAACAGGCGGGATAAAGGGCGTGTCGCCGTTCTCGCGGCTTCGCATGCCGAGCATGTAGACGCCCTCCGGCGCCTGGGGTCCCCGGAAGAGGTGCCAGGCGACCACCGAATAGATGGCCGTTGCCGATCCAATGCCGAGTGCGAGCGTCAGGATGGTGACCGCGGCAAATCCCTTTCTCCTGAGCAGCGATCGAAGCACGTAGCGTATCTCGGAGAGCATGCGGGGCGGCAACGGTCAGCCTGCAGCCCGGCTGGCACTTGGCGACAAAAAGCAGCGCGGCGCTCCCGTAGGAGCGTCCTACCCGTTGAAGAACCTGGGAGCCGCTTCCGGGCGACTCGCCGGTCAAGAAATAGCCGCGGGCAGTAGTCCTTCAGGAGTTTCCTGAGCCTTAGATTCTAATGGCTTACGGGTGGCCGCCCCCTCCTGGCCAATGCCCATGGTAAGCGCCGTCAGCCCGGCAAGGCCTCCAAGCTGCATGCTCTCCACGGCGGTGCTCGGAACGATGACGATGGTAGCATTCTCCTTCAATCCCTCGTAGAGCATGTTCATGGCCCTCAAATGGAGGGCCACCGGATTGTGGGCGTAGCTTTTCGCGGCCTCGGCAAATTTCTCGGCCACTTGCCGCTCCGAATCCCCCAGAATCACCCGCGCCTGCCGTTCTCTCTCCGCCTGGGCCTGCATCGACATCGCGTCTTCCAGGGCGGACGGTATCAGGACGTCCTTCACCTCGACGGAGATGACATTGATTCCCCAGGGTTCGGTACGCTGGTCAATGATCTTTTGAAGCAGTTCACTTATCTTGTCTCGGCCCTCCAGCATCTCTGAGAGCACCGTCTTTCCGATGACATCGCGCAGGGCGGTCTGTGAGGCCCAGCTGATGGCGCTCTTGTAGTCCGCCACCCCGAGGGCCGCCTTCGTGGGATCCACAACCTTCCAGAACAGCACCGCGTCGACGTCCACCGGCACCGTGTCCTTGGTGAGCGTCTTTTCCGCCTTGAATCCGGTGGTGATGACACGGGTGTCGATCCAGTAAGGGATCGTATCCACGACGGGGACTATGAAAAACAGGCCCGGTCCCTTGAGTGCGTGAAATTTCCCCAGGCGCAATATCACCACCTTATCCCACTGGTCGGCAACCTGGCTCGACGAGGAGACTACGATGGCCAGGACAAGGGTGCAGATTCCAACGGCGACCGACTCCGGGCTGACCGTAGTTCCGTACCGGATGAACGCGAAGGCCAAGCCAGAGCCGAATATGACGATGAATATCAGCTTCGAAAAAGGACTGCTTTGCTTCATTGAATTATTGGTTCCGGAGACTGGGTCGTCGACGACAGGTCGCTCTCTCCCGTCCGGTCGCGGAAGCATACGATGAAACGCAGTCGGCCTCCAATGGGGTGTTAACCTAAGCTTCCAAGCCCGCCCCTATGTGGAACGAGGCCTCTATGCCATCTCGCGCTCAGGCCGGTCGGAGAGCCGGCTATTGGAGCCCATCGGGGTTTATACCCCATAGAATTCCCGGGAAAGGAGGTGTATCCTGCCGAGGGAAGTCGGGGCCCAATCTCGGCGATATCTGATCGGAACGTAACGATCTCCCCAACCCGTCAACGAATACCCAAATTGTCATGAACACCGAAGCCGCCCCTCAAAGCGCGCCGGCGGAAACCATGAACGAAGACGAGGTACGCGATTACGCCTATCATCTTTACGTTCAGAACGGACATAGAAACGACCTATGCAGCGACAACTGGCGAGAAGCAAAGGCTTGCATTCGTTCTGGCATTGCAAAGTCCGACAGCCACGTCCGCCTAAGCATGAACTTGCCCACGGGAAAAAACTGAACCCAGCATCATGCCTGTCGTGTTCCATTTAATGGACACCTTTGGCGGGCGACCAGCAGCCAGAATCCACAACCATCACCAGCAGCCACAAAAAATAAATAACCATGCCTATTCTTTCCCCTCAGGATAATTTTGCCGACCTTCGCGAAGCTACGGACAGTCTCTTGAAAACGATGCCCGATGAGAACGTGAAACGACTGGTAGGCCTGGTCGGGAGGCTCGCATACCGATGCGATCTCTTAGAGCGCGAAGTCGAGAGAGTGGGACGGACGGCAGACCAGAAAGCTGGCTGATGGCTGTCTCGGCATCCATTGCCGATTCGATTCCTCAAAGGCCTCCGCAGCTCCGAACCCTGCTCGATTTCGTGAAGATGGCGAAGGTGTTGGGCCATCCATGCGTCCTCTCTAGTGGCGCACAATCAAGACATTTCAGTGATCGCGACTGATCGGAAAAAGATGCGCGCCATGGTCATGATTGCGCCTGGACGGGCATTGCTGGAGCAGGACGTGCCGCAACCTGAACCCACGCCGGGACAGGTCCTCGTTCGAGTCGGGGCATGTGCCGTCTGTCGCACGGATCTCCAGATCCTGGATGGCGAGCTTGGTGCCGCAAGGCTGCCGCTAATTCTGGGCCATGAAATTGTCGGTCAAGTCGCGGCCTTGGGAGACGGGGCGACTCGGTTCAAGGTAGGGGACAGAGTGGGCATCCCATGGCTGGGCTGGACGTGCGGTCGTTGTCGGTATTGCGAATCGGGCCGGGAGAATCTGTGCGAATCCGCGCTCTTCACAGGTTACACTCTGAATGGGGGGTATGCGGAGTACACGGTGGCTGACGAGCGCTATTGCTTCTCGATCCCGCCAGCCTACTCAGATGTCGCAGCCGCCCCGCTTCTCTGCGCCGGGCTCATTGGCTATCGCTGCCTGCTCAAGACAGAGGGTGCGGAAAACGTGGGCATCTACGGCTTCGGCGGCGCCGCTGATATTGTCGCGCAGATCGCCATTCATGAAAAACGAAAGATATTTGCCTTCACTCGCCCAGGGGATCGCGCGACACAGGAATTCGCGACGTCCCTGGGAGCAAGCTGGACCGGCGCCTCAAATGAGCTTCCTCCGGAAAAGCTGGATGCGGCGATAATTTTCGCCTCGGCAGGAGAACTCGTGCCCCAGGCGCTCAAGGCCATTGCCCCAGGAGGATGCGTGGTTTGTGGAGGCATCCACATGAGTGAAATACCTGCATTTTCATACGACCTCCTCTGGCGCGAACGGAAAATATGCTCTGTAGCGAACCTGACGCGGCGCGACGGCGAGGAATTCCTGGCCCTTGCTCCGATCATACCGATAAGGACTGAGACAAGGACCTTTCGCCTCGAGGAAGCAAATGCGGCCCTGGGGCAGCTTCGTGCAGGGGCATTTCGCGGATCGGCAGTCCTGGTGCTGCATTAGAGAGTACGCGTTCAAATGCAGGTCTTTTGGAAGCCGCGGACCACGTTCCTTTGCCGAAGATCCGGCCGTTCGAAGACTGACGGCGGATCATTAACGGGAACCACCCCTCTGAAAACGGGTTCTGTTAGGTCTATACCCCATGGCGGACGGTCGCCTCAGGGGCTAATGTGGGCCGTACACGGGTTGAAGCGGCTCACCGGGAAACCCGCGCATCGGAAGAACTTATAGGACGACGGAGAACGCACCATTTATGCTAATTAACACCAAGACACTGTACGGTAGGAAGCTCGCCGCAAAGGATGGGCTGATAGGACATGTAAGGGACCTTTATTTTGACGATGAGACGTGGGTCATACGGTACGTCGTCGCAGACACCGGATCGTGGCTGAGCGGGCGCCTTGTGCTGCTCTCGCCCTACGCTTTCGCCAGCCTGAAGGCGGATGAGAAGGCGCTGCAAGTCAGGTTGTTCATCAAGCAGATCGAAAAGAGTCCCTCGATCGAGTCCCATAAGCCCGTTTCCAGGCAGTTCGAGGAGGAGTATCACACCTACTACGCGTGGCCCGGCTATTGGCAGGGGACCGAGATGTGGGGCATCAGCGGCTATCCCATGGTGGTTCCCCCTGCGGAACTGGCCGCCCATGAGGCGCAACACACTCGAAAGGACCCCCATCTGCGCAGTACCGCTGCGGTAACCGGGTACCACATTGAGGCCCTCGACGGGACAATCGGCCACGTCACGGGTTTTCGTATGGACGAGAAGAGCTGGGCGATTCGGGACATGGTGGTCGAGGCCGGCCCCTGGTACTACGGCAAGGAGATCTTTGTTTTGGCGAGCGAAGTAAGCCGCATCAGCGTCGGGGAATCGAAAGTCTACGTGAAGCTGACGAAGGCAGACATCCAGCGTACGGGCGACGCGGAGCTTGCGAAGGCTGGGGCGGGAGTGGGTGAACAAGCAGCTTTCACCGACTGAAAGGGCGGCCCTCAAGAATCAATGACCAGTCACGGTTTCGCGTTAGTTTCAGCTTCTTACATGAATGCAGGCGTCCCCCGGGTGCAAGCCACGGCCGTAACCGCACCGCCCGTCGACTCCGACCAAGTGACGCCTGAGATGATTCACTCGCGCACATGCCAGCTGGCGCGGTTGAACGGTCGTCTCGATGGGCATATTTCGCAGCGTGATTATGAGCAGGCGAAACGGGAGCTGTATCGGGAACGCGGCCTTGGGCTTCCCGAATGGTCCTTCGAACTCGAGTGCCCCTGACGTATCTAGGCGGGTGATCGGGCCCATGCCCCTTTGGAAAACGAGGTTGCCTAGAGTGGAATCCACCCTAGGCGATTCGAAATCATGAGCCCAAACGATACGGTCGGTGGTTCCCCGCCAATCCCGGCAAAGGGACTGAACGACCTCACTGAGCTGGCGATGGATCTGAGATGGTCATGGAATCACAGCGGGGATCAATTGTGGGCGAAGCTCGACAAGGAGATGTGGGAAAGGACCCGCCACGCCAGCGTCGTGCTCCAGTCGGCCTCGCAGGACAAGCTGGCGCGCGCCTTCGCGGACCCGGAATTCTGCCGGATGCTCGACGGCTTGGTGAAGGCTAAGCGGAGCGCGGACACGGCACCGGCTTGGTTCCAAGAGAGATATCCCGGCGCGCCTTTCGGTTGTGTCGCGTATTTCTGCATGGAGTTCATGCTGACCGAGGCGCTGCCGATCTACTCGGGAGGGTTGGGCAACGTGGCCGGGGACCAGCTAAAGGCTGCGAGCAACCTCGGCATACCGATAGTCGGCGTGGGCCTGCTGTATCAGCATGGCTATTTCCGACAGGCAATTGACCGGAACGGTGCCCAGCAGGCTCTCTATCCCTATAACGATCCGGGGCAGATGCCCGTAACTCCGTTGCGTCGGCCGAACGGGGACTGGTTGCGGCTCGACGTTGCCCTGCCTGGCGGCGCCGTCTGGCTGCGCGCGTGGGAGGTACACGTCGGCCGGGTGAAGCTCTACCTCCTTGACTCGAATGACCCTGAGAACGCGCCCTCCCACAAGGGGATCACGGGAGAGCTCTACGGCGGAGATACGGAATTGCGCCTCAAACAGGAGATGGTCCTTGGGATAGGGGGCTGGAGGCTCCTGGCCATGTTGGGTATCAAGCCTGACGTCTGTCATCTTAATGAAGGCCATGCCGCGTTTGCCCTGCTGGAGCGGGCCAAAGGCTTCATGGGTGATACAGGCCAGCCGTTCTCGGCGGCCTTGGCGGCGACGCGCGCGGGGAACCTCTTCACCACGCACACGGCCGTCGCAGCTGGTTTTGACCTCTTTTCGCCGGCCCTTATAGAGGAGCATCTCGGTCAATACGCCCGTGAAAGCCTGCATATCTCCCTCGGGGAGCTGATGGCATTGGGGCGTCAGAATCCCGACGACTTGGAGGAGTCCTTCAACATGGCCTATCTGGCAATCCGAGGGAGTGGAGCGATCAACGGGGTCAGCAAGCTGCACGGCCGCGTCAGTCGTCGCATCTTTGCGCCGCTTTTTCCCCGATGGCCGGAGGACGAGGTCCCCGTTCGTCACGTCACCAATGGCGTTCACATGCCGACTTGGGATTCGGCGGCCGCGGACCGTCTGTGGACAGAGTCCTGCGGCAGGGAACGATGGCTTGGAACCTCGACGACCCTGGAGTCGGACTTCCGTCGCGTCTCCGATGAGAAGCTCTGGACCCTGCGCGCCCTCAGTCGGAAAGCGCTGGTGGACTACGTTCGCGAAAGGGTGGCCCAGCAGATGAGCGGCGTGGGAGCAGAGCCAGCGGAGATCGCCCGGACTCAAGCCGGCCTTGATCCCGAGGTCTTGACCCTTGGCTTCGCCCGGCGCTTTGCCACCTACAAGAGGCCAAACCTGCTGCTGCATGATCCCGAGCGGCTCCTCCGAATCCTGAGGAACCCCAAGCGTCGAGCACAGCTCGTCCTCGCAGGGAAGGCTCATCCGGCAGACCGGGCCGGGCAGGCGCTCATCCAGGAGTGGACGCGGTTCATCAAACACAACGAGAACGCGCCGCCTGTCGTTTTCCTGTCCGATTACGACATGCTCATGGCCGAGCGACTCGTGCAGGGAGTCGATGTCTGGATCAACACCCCCCAAAGGCCGTGGGAGGCGTGCGGCACGAGCGGCATGAAGGTGCTCGTGAACGGAGGCCTGAATCTCTCCGAGTTGGATGGATGGTGGGCCGAGGCCTACGCCCCGGACATTGGCTGGGCCCTGGGCGACGGCCGGGAGCACGGTGATGATCCCGCCTGGAACGCCGCCGAGGCCGAGGCGCTCTACGAGAGGCTCGAGCACGAGGTGATTCCGGAGTTCTATTCACGCGACGATAGCGGCATTCCCAGGGCATGGTTGGCGCGCATCCGGGAAAGCATGGCCCGATTGACCCCGAGGTTTGCCGCGAGCCGCGCGGTGCGGGATTACACCGAGCTCTGTTACACGCCGGCTGCGGCGGCCTATCGCGAACGCGCAGCCAACAACGGTCTGGCAGGGATGCAGTTGACCGACTGGATGAGAACGGTCGACCGGGCGTGGCCGTCGGTGCGCTTTGGAGATGTCCGCGTCACGGGCGATTCCGGACAAAATAGGTTCGAGGTCGAGGTTCAACCCAACGAAATGGACCCCAAGGCGATGCGGGTGCAGCTCTATGCGGACGCGGTTGACGGCGGCAGCCCGGAAATTGTGGAAATGGAGAGCGCCCCGGCTTCCGGAGTGTCCCGGGTGCGCGTCTATCGGGCGACGGTGGCCGGCGGCCGTGCGGCAGGGGACTTCACCGCCCGGGTGGTGCCCGCGCACGCAGGAGCCTCTGTTCCTCTGGAATCGTCGAGGATCCTCTGGCAGCGGTGACAAGGCATGCTCATGGCCGCAAATGATGGCCATCATGCCATGCCTGTCGCGGAAGGCACGGACCCCGCCCTCGGGGCCCCTTCGCC
>Ga0302324_100009327_pt1 | contig 20542 bp, 17 predicted proteins | sample Palsa_T0_1_FD_201949 | JGI IMG/M metagenome (GOLD analysis project Ga0302324, IMG submission 201949) | Peat permafrost microbial communities from Stordalen Mire near Abisko, Sweden - Palsa_T0_1 | ecosystem: Environmental > Terrestrial > Soil > Palsa > Peat permafrost | place: Sweden: Abisko...
GCGGGCGACGCCCGCCCAGACGGCGGTGCGCATCGCGGGCTCGGCATCGCTGTCCGGCCGCCAGTCCTGGACCTGCACGATGCCGGGGTCGGCCAGGTCCAGCCCGTCGAAGAACCGGGCGACCTGGTCCTGCGAGCGCAGGGTAACCCGCTGGGTGGCGCGGTCGTTGAACTCCCTGGCCGCGCCCGCAGTCCCCGCGGTATCGACGTCGCTGCACGGATGCGTGATCGTCACCATGCTCCCGGATGGCAGCGCGTCGACGAGCTTGGCCACGATGTCGTAGGGCTGGTCCTCGTCCGGGATGAAGTGCAGGATCGCGACGAGCATCAGCGCGACCGGCCGGGAGAAGTCCAGCACTCCGGCGGCATGCGCGAGAATCGCGCCCGCATCGCGGGCATCGGCCTCGATGTAGTCAGTCGAGCCCTCGGGACTGCTGGTGAGCAGTGCCCGCGCGTGGATCAGCACGACGGGGTCCCTGTCCACGTAGACGACGCGGCTGTCCGGTGCCACCGCCTGCGCGACCTCGTGGGTGTTGTTCGCCGTCGGGATGCCCGTCCCGATGTCGAGAAACTGCCGCATGCCCTGCTCGCCGGCCAGATAGCGAACGGCGCGGGCCAGGAACGTGCGGTTCGCCGTCATGCTGGACACGATGTGCGGATAGGCGGCCACCATCGCCTCGCCGGCGGCGCGGTCGGCGGCGAAGTTGTCCTTGCCTCCGAGCAGGTAGTCGTACACCCGCGCGATGTGCGGCACGGTGGTGTCGAGTGCGTCCGCCGGGTCATCTCCAGACGCCACGATCGCAGATCCATTCGGTTGTCAGCGGGGAAGTCCTGACAATCGTATCGAACCCTTCTCGATCGGGGACAACGATCCAAACTGGCTCCGTTTCCTGCTCGCCGTCTGCTCGCCGCCAGCCTCGGCATTGACCTGCGTCCCGGCTGCGGTCTGAAATGTCATCACGACTGCCGCATGATCGGAGACCGCAATGGCGGCCCTGACGACGTCATACTGGCCTGCCGACACCTCTGAGCAGGTTCTCGATACCACCGTCGGCGGCGTGCTGCGCGCGTCGGCAGCGGCGGCACCGGACCGGCTGGCCATGGTCGGCGGCCTGCCCGATCCGGCTGGCCGCAAGCGGTGGACCTACGCCGGGCTTCTTGCCGACGCTGAGCAGGCTGCCCGCGCGCTCGCCGTGCGGTTCGCGCCGGGCGAGCGGGTCGCGGCGTGGGCGCCGAACCTGCCCGAGTGGATCATCCTCGAGTACGCCGCCGCGCTGGCCGGGCTCGTCCTGGTGACCGTGAATCCGGCGCTGCGCCCGGCCGAGCTCGGCTACGTGCTGAACCAGTCCGGCGCGGCGGGCATCTTCCTGGTGCCGGAGTACCGCAGCCCGATGGCGAAGTTCCTGGACGAGGTGCGGCCGGACGTACCGGGACTCCGGGAGGTCGTTCTGTTCACCGAGTGGGACGACTTCCTGAGCACGGCGCCCGCCGTCGCTGACCTGCCGCAGGTGCGGTCCGGCGATGTCGCGCAGATCCAGTACACCTCCGGCACGACCGGCTTTCCCAAGGGTGCTGAGCTGCATCATCGCGGGCTGACCAACAACGCGCGCTTCTACGCGCAGCGGATTGGGCTGCAGCCCGGCGAGGTCTACGTCAATCCGATGCCGATGTTCCACACCTCGGGCTGCGCGATGGGCGTGCTCGGCTCCGCGCAGACCCTCGCAGCGCACGTGCCGGTGCTTGCGTTCGACCCGGCGCTGATGCTCGAGTTGCTGGAGACCGAGAGGTCGGCGGTGTTCTGCGCGGTGCCGACGATGATGATCGCGCTGCTGGAGCATCCGGATATCGGCACGCGGAACCTCTCGGCGCTCCGCGTTGCCGTATCCGGCGGCTCCCCGGTGCCGGCCGGCCTCGTGCGGCGCGTCGAGGAGCGGCTCGCCGTCCGTTTCAGCATCGTGTTCGGCACCACCGAGTGCTCGCCGCTGCTCACCCAGGTGCACCCTGATGCGCCTGCGGAGCGCCGCGCGGAAACGCTCGGGACGCCCCTGCCGCAGGCTGAGGTCAAGATCGGCGACCTCACCACCGGCGAGCCGGTGCCGCCCGGTCAGGTCGGCGAGCTGTGCACCCGCGGTTACCTGGTCATGCGCGGGTACCACGACGCTCCCGATGCGACGGCACTCGCCATCGACGCCGACCGCTGGTACCACACCGGCGACCTGGCCTCGATGGACGCCGACGGCTACGTGCGCATTGAGGGCCGGGTCAAGGACATGATCATCCGCGGCGGCGAGAACATCTACCCGCGCGAGATCGAGGATGTCCTGTTCGGCCATCCCGCGGTTGCGGAGGTCGCGGTTGTCGGGGTCGCGGACGAGCACTGGGGCGAGGTGGTGGCAGCCTTCGTGCGGATCACGCCGGGCGAGCCGCAGCCCGCGCCAGAGGACCTGCGGGCGTACTGCCGCGAGACTCTCGCGCCGTACAAGACACCGCTGCACTGGGTATTTGTCGACGACTTTCCGATGACGCCGTCCGGCAAGATCCAGAAGTTCCGGCTGCGGGAGGAACTCGCGCGCCGGCTCGCGCAGTGACGTCCGCCGACGCGGGCCGCAGCTGCCGGCGTTACCGCCAGTTGCGCCGCATGCGCCGGCGGAACCGGCCGAAGGCGAACAGCCCGGCTACGCACGCCACCAGCCACAGCAGCAGCATGACCTTGAGGAACGCGACGAATACGAATCCGGCACCGGGGAGCACCAGGATCGCGAACAGCAGCAGGAGCGCCACTGGCAGGAAGCGCGGTCCGCGGCGCCGGTAGTACACCTGACGCCCGAGCCAGGGCGGCATCTGACCTGGCTGGCCTGGCTGGCCTGGCTGCGCGCCGGCCAGCTCGGGCTCGGGCAGATCGGTCATGACCGCGCGCAGGTCCGCGTTGGTCTTCGCGCTCAGCGTCGCCGCGATCCGCTCGTCCAGCTCCTCGGACGTGAGCCGGCCCTCGGCGAAGTGCTCGCGCAGCCGTTCCGCCACGTGCTCGCGGTCGGCGTCAGAGACCCGGATGTTCTCGTTCATAGCGCTGTCTCTTCCTACTCGTCCTGGTCGTCGTCGTCGTCATCGTCGGCCGCCGCAGCGTCGTCGGCGAGTATGCGGTACAGCTCCCGCCTGGTGCGCTCCAGCAGCCGCTCGGCGGCCCGGACCTGCTCGGCCGAGCCGGCGTGCGCGAGCTGCACGATCCCGCTGCCCAGGCGCGCGGCCTCGGCGAACAGGCCGGGCACCTGCCAGGCTTCCTGCTGCTCGGACTTCTCCCAGGCGCCGCGCGCCATCTCCGGGTTCTCCGCCACGTACTCGCGCCCGGCATCGGTCAGGCTGAACACTCGCCGGCCGCCTGACTTCTCGTCGGTGATCAGCCCCTCGTCCGCGAGCTGGGACAGCGCCGGATAGACGGCGCCGGGGCTGGGCCGCCACGCGCCGTTGCTGCGCTCCTCGATGTCGGACATGATCTGGTAGCCGTTGCGCGGGCCCTCCTGCAGCAGTGCCAGGATGGCCGCGCGGACATCGCCGCGGCTGGCCTTCGGGCCCGGAGGCTTCGGCGGCCCCGGCCATCCTGTCCGCATGCCGGCGAAGCCGCCGCCCCAGTGGCCCGGCCCCCGCCGGCCGCCGAAGTCGCGCTCCCAGGATCCGGCCTTGGCCTGGAATCCGGCGCGGAGCTGCGCCAGAAGCTCGCTCAGGTCCAGCCCGCAGGCTGCTGCTCCTGCTGTCATGTGATCCGCCAATCTCTCGCGATACGATCACGATATATCGACAGCGTATGCCGCGGGCGTCCGGAAGACAAGTTATAACTCGACCAGGGCGGGAACGTGCGCTCTGGGCGTAACTGCCCGGCTCGGGGCCGCGGGCCGGGGTCTGGCGGCGACGACTGCCAGATAGCCGAGGAAGGCGATCCCGGCTATCAGGAAGCAGCTGGCGTTCAGTGTGGCCAGGCCGTGCAGGCCGTACTCGGTGTTCTGGGCGGACCGGGGTACCCACCACATCGGAGCCAGGACGAACAGCGCGTAGCCGCAGGCGGCGGCAATCCGGGCCGCGGTCCCGCCGCGCAGCATGACGACGAGCGCCGGCAGGGCCCACACCCAGTGATGCGTCCACGAGATCGGGCACACCAGCAGGCTGGTGATGCCGGTGGCCGCCGCCGCGCCGAGCCAGTCGCCGCGCCTGCCGAGCGTGGTGCCGACCGCCAGCCCGAGGGCGCCGAGCACGAGCGGGATCAGCAGGTACCAGCTGCCCACATGGCTCGCGCCGCCGAGTACCCGCGTCAGGGCTCCGTACGGCGACTGGTTGCTGATATAGGTCGCGCGCACCCGGCTGGTGTCGTAGCACAAGTGCAGCCAGTACAGCCGGGACGCACCGGGGTCGACGAGGAAGCCGGTCACGGCGCAGACGGCGAACGTGCCCCCTGCGATCGCCGCGTCCCTGGTCCGCCGGGTGAGCAGGAGCAGGACGATGAAGATGGCAGGCGTGAGCTTGATGGCCGCCGCCAGGCCGATGCCGATACCCGCGGGCCGGCCGCGGGAGACGAGCCAGACGTCGGTCAGCACCAGCGCGAGCAGGAAGATGTTCACCTGCCCGAGGAACAGGGTGTGATACACCGGCTCGAGCAGCAGCCCGGCCGCGACCGTGGCGGCGAGTACCGGACCTGACGGGTTACGCCCGGCGAGCCTGAGGGTGAGCAGGCACGCCCAGGCGAACGCGGCCACCGACCCGAGCTCCCAGGCCAGCGAGACGACCACGCCGGGGAGTACCGCGAGCGGCGTGAACAGGGCTGCGGCGAACGGCGGGTAGGTGAACCAGTTTGCTCTGGCCTGCTGCAGATACAGGGTCAGGCCGTGGGTTACCGCGTGCCCGCCCCACAGGTAGATGCTGAGGTCGAAGGGCCGGTACACCGCGGCGAACCCGGCGACCAGGCCGAGCTCGATCAGCAGCACGATCGCGGTCGCCCGCCGGGCCCGGCGCCCGCGCGGCAGGTGCAGCTGTATCTGGCGCTGCGGTTGTATCCGGCCCGGCGGTCTTTGCCGCTGCGGTCGCGCGATCACGGAGTTCATGCTCTGAGCCTGCTGGCGGGTGGCTGGCCGGCCCATCGGGAAGATCACCCAGCTGCCCCCGGAAACGACTCGCCCGGCGTCCGGGGACGAGCGCGCGCGGCATCAGGGAATCGCGGCAGCGTGACCCGGAATCACGGCAGTGCATAACGCTAAGTCTCATAACTGTTACTCTCGGTCGTCAGAATGGCGGCGCGGGCTGGGGGTGCAGTGACGGGCTGGTTGCTGAGCGGTGAGACGGGCGCTGATGACCTCTCGGCTGGCGCTGCTCGCCGCCTGTCCGACGTCGCGGATTATCGCGAAGCGGTAGCCGACGTGCTCGCGGGATTAGCTGGCCGGAGGGGCGACCGCCTGACCTCCGCAGATGCGGAGCGCAGGCTGGCCGCCCGGCTGTCCGACCCGGCCTTCGCGATGATCCTCTCGGCGACCCCGGCCGGGCCGGAGGCAGCCGCACGGCGGGTGCTGCGGGAGATCAGGACCTACCGGCACTGCGCGCGCAGCTCGGCCGGAAATCTCACCGCAATGATCAGAATCGCGCTGCTCGCCCAGATCGACGTGTTCTGGTGGGGCAACCTGCCGGCCTATCAGTCCGACGCTGATGTCCACGACGCGGCCGACCTGCTCGACCTGGACGGCCTGCGGCGCGACGGCATGCTCCTGTTCCGCTACCGGCGGCAGCCCACGACGCTGCTGGGCCGGGCTGCCCGCTCAGCGGAGCGCCGGGCTGCACCGGACCGGGCTCCGCAGACCGCGGGCCTGCGGTTCGCCTGCGCTCGGCCCGAGCTGATCGTGCTGCTCAACCAGATTGCCGCTGACTTCGCCGCGCTCGCTCCGCGCGGCACGCCCCCGCTGTGGGTCACCAGCCTCGCCCGCAGTGTCTCGCATCAGCAGCACCTGCGCGATCTCGGCTACGCGGCCATGCTGCCGAGCTCGCACTGCGTCGGGTTCGCGGCCGATGTCGAGATGACCTGGTTCCGGCAGTTCGGAGCCGACCGGATGCTGCAGGAGGTGCTGCTGGAGCGGCAGGAAGCCGGGGAGGTCAACGTCATCGACGAGGGGCAGGCGTGGCACGTCTGCGTGCGCCCTGGTGCCGGACGTGCGCTGCGGCTGGTCCCCGAGCAGAGTGGCGGCTGATCAGCATGTGCGGAATCGCGCTGATCGCCGGCGCGGGGGCGGACGAGGCGCTGCTTCGCCAGATGCTCGCGGCGCTCGCACCGCGCGGTGAGGTCGAGGAGACCGCGTGCGAGCCCGGACTGCTGGCCGGGGTTCAGCGGCTGCGGATCGTCGACCGGGAACGGGCAGTGCAGCCATGGCGGGCAGGCCGCTGGCTGCTCTGCTACAACGGCGAGATCTTCAACTACCGGCAGCTGCGCGCTGAGCTGATCGGACTCGGGCGGGAGCTGCGGACCGAGAGCGACACCGAGCTCGTGCTCGAGGCGTTTGCCGAGTGGGGCGAGCGGGCGGTCACACGGTTCCGCGGCGAGTTCGCGTTCGCGATCGCGGACCGTGAGACGGGCCGCGTCTACCTCGGCCGCGACCCGGTCGGCGTGAAGCCGCTGTACTGGTCCTGCCGCGACGGCAGGCTGCACGTCGCCTCCGAGGTCAAGGCACTGGTGCCGTCCGGCGGACCGGTTTCCGAGGTGCCGCCGGGCCAGCATGGCTGGGCCGAGAAGGGCGCAGCGCCCTCACTGGCCCGCTACGTAGACCTGTCCCGGCTCGACCGGCCGGCGATCGAGGAGCCGGACGAGGCGGCCAAGGCCCTCCGGCGCGCGGTCGAGGACAGCATCCGGGTCCGTGTCGATACCGACCTCACAGTCGGCGTGATCCTCTCCGGCGGCCTCGACAGCTCGATCGTGCTGACGCAGGTCGCGGAGATGCACCCCGACTGCGTCGCGCTCACGATCGGCGCGCCTGGCAGCGACGACCTGCTGTACGCGCGGCGGCTGTGCAGGGAGCTCGGCGTGACGCATGAGGTCATCACCGTCCGGCCGGGCGATCTGCACGCGGGTGACGTGCGCGAGGCCATCCGGCTGTCGGAGCTCACCGAGTACGGCGACATCATCAACGCCGTTGTCTCGGTGCCGCTGTTCGCCCGGGCGCGGCAGCTCGGCGTCAAGGTCGTCCTGACCGGGGACGGCTCCGACGAGCTGTTCGGCGGCTACGCCATGTACAGCCACAGTGACGGCGACGCCTCCCGGCGGCTCTTCCAGCACATGATCGCGAACCTGCACCGGACCGAGCTGCAGCGGGTGGACAGGGTCAGCATGGGCAACGGAGTCGAGGCCCGGGTTCCCTACCTTGACCCGGCGCTGATCGAGCTGGCCATGCGGATCCCCGTCGGTCTCAAGATCCGGGCCGGCCAGGAGAAGTGGATCATGCGGCAGGCGTTCGCGGACGCGCTGCCCGACTACATCCTGAGACGGCCGAAGAACCCGATGTCACACTCCTCCGGGTTGCACGAGCGGGCCCGGATGTACCGGCCGCTGTTCGCCGGGATGCAGCGCTCGTTCGGCTACGACCTGCTCGCACCGGTGCAGCGGGACTTCTCCGTGCTGCTCAGCCGGTACAACCACGACCTGGAGCGCGCAGTCGCGGCGGCGGCCGCGCATCAGGACTACACAGCTGCCGAGCACGCCCGTGACCTGGCCGGCGCACTGCGCTGGAACGCCGCGGCCGCGCTCCGTGCCCGGCGTCACCCGGCAGCCGCCCCCCGGTGAAACCTGCTGCCGGGTGCAGAACGTGCCGCTGGCCAGGCCACCTGCCGGTCCGGGCGCGGCGAATAGGCCGCAGGGAACGGGACAGCTAGTTAGACGGCGTGATCGGCGGGAACGAACCTGGCGCCGGTCGATAACGGAGCCTGGAGGCAGCGAAGTGGAAATCAAGGTGGCCCTCTCATTGCCCCGCGACGCAGCGAGCGTGCCGGTTACGCGTCAGGTACTCGACTGCTGCCTGGAGCGCCTCGGCGTTCTCCCGGAGACAAGGGCCGATATCGCCCTCGCCCTGAGCGAGGCCTGCGCCAATGTCATCCAGCACGCCGGGCCGGGTGAGGAGTACGAGGTCGTCGCGAGCACCAGGGACGGCCGGTGCGTTATCGAGGTAGTCGACACCGGCAGCCGCGGGGCCACGGTGCGGCGGCCTCCCGATCCGGACACACTGATGTCGGAGCACGGGCGCGGACTGAAGATCATCGACGCCGTGACCGACGAGCTGTCCCTGACCGGCGACGGCGAGGCCGGAACGACGGTGCATTTCGAGAAGGTGCTTGAGTGGGAGCCAGGCGCGCTGGCTGAGCAGCTGTCGGTCGTCGGCCACTAACCCTTCTGTCTGGCACTCCTAGCGAGCGCGTCCGGTGAACCAGCCGAGCGCCAGCAGCACCACTCCGACAACCACCGATACGGCGCCGCGGACGACGTGGTGGCCGGTGTGCATGCTGCCGACGAGGAAGTGGACCGAGTTCAGTGCACCCGCGAAGAACAGCACGCCGAGAATGATGGCGAGTATTCCGAGGATTGCCAGGATCACGGCCAGCGCGCGGCTGGGCCTGGCTTGTACGCCTGCTGAGCTCACGTGATTCTCCGCATTGAGATCGTGGCCGTGGCGGCCGGGGCGAGCGCGGGCTGGCACACGGCGGCCGGCGCGTTAGCGCATCGGGGACCAGCCTGCCATGAACTGGCCTAGCACCGAAGGACCTCAGGGGACTGCGCGCTCGCCGTCGCTGAACCGCTCGTCGCGGTCAGCCCGACGGGCTGGCCGCAGGCGGTGCTGCTTTCGATCACAATGAACAGCGCGTCCTGTGTCTGCGTCCCGGCGGAGACCGGGCCGTGCTGGCAGGCCGCTCCGCCCGACGCGGGCTGACAGTTCCACCCGCCGAATCCGCCGAAGCCGCCCCGGGCCGGGCCGTTGTCCTGTCCGTGCAGTCCGCCGCTGATCAGCGCGCTGCCCGGCGGCAGGGCGACCGAGACCGTGAGATCGCCGGTCGCAGCCGAGCCGGTGTCAGCGACCGCGAATGTCACCATCGCGCCGCGCCCCTGCTGCTGCGAGGCCACCGCGATGCTCGCCGCCAGCCTGACCGCGGCAGCTGGCGGCGGGCTCTGCGTGACGGCGGGTGCGGGGGAGACCGCGGCTGCGCGGTGATGATGCGACCGCGGCGCGCGGGTCGTCGCCGCGGGAACCGCAGCAGTGGTCGCCGCAGCGGACGGTGCCGACGGTGTTGCGACGACGGGGGCCGGGTCCGCAGCGCTGTGCTGATGTGCGGCCGAGGTGTCATGGCTGCTGAGCGTCACGGCGAACGCGGTCGCGCCGACCGCAATCGCGGCGGCGGCACCGGCCGCGAGCCAGCGCAGCGGGCGGGTCGCATGACTGAGCTGTTCCGGCAGCCTGATCCAGGCCCGGCCGGCAGCCGCGGCGGCACCGCCCGCCATCGAATCGCCGGCGGCCGCTTGCGCGTCGGCTGGGTGCTCGGCGGCTGGGTGCGCCGCGGCCGCCAGGTAGGCGGCCGCGGCGGCGCCGAGAACGGCAGGGGCGACGACAGTTCGCAGGGTCAGGCCGATGTCGGCAAGGTCTGTGTAGGCGGCCCGGCAGTCGTCGCATTCGCTGAGGTGCCCGGTCACCAGCGCGCTGTCGCTGCCGGGCACCGCGTCCCGGACGAATGGCCCCAGCCGTGCCGCTGCCCGCGCGCACTCGGGCTGGCTGACACGCGCCCGGTGCAGTTGCAGATATGCCTGCCGGAGGCCATCCCTGGCGCTCCGCCGGACGGCGGTAACCCCTGTCAGGGAGAGCCCGAATAGCGGCGCGACCTCGGCCGGGCTTATCTCCTCGATCTCGGTGTGCCACAACACAGCTCGCCACCGCTCGGGCAGTGACAGGAATGCCTGCACCATCAGGGGCGTTCCGGAGCCCGGCGTGTCGGCGGCCGGGATGATCGCCTGTCCTTCTGAGACCTGCCGCAGCGCAGTCAGCAGGTAAGGCCGGAATGCGTCGGTCGGCCCGCCACCGCGCTGAGTGGCCGACAGAACCTGGTCGAACGCCTCGGCCACCAGAACGTCAGCGGCGCCTGCCGAGCTGGTCAGCTCGCCGGCCAGCCTCCGTGCTGCCTGCTCGTGCCGCCGGCGCAGGATCGCGAACGCCGGAGTGTCACCCGCTCGCACTTTGTTGAGCAGCTTCGCGTCGTCCACGTCATGCGTGCGCTGTGCCTCGTCCGTCACTAGTACTCCCACCCCGTGCCGTCCGTCCTAGTGCGCAACAGAATCATCCCTGTTATCGCTCTCGCGCGCGGGGATTCGCGCCCACTGCGCGACCCCTGGCGCCGGGCACTGCGCCCGGATAGCCTGAATTCAGCATGTGGTTGCGCCTAGGGTTCCGCGCCGTTCCTGTCTCCGGCGACCACAATCAGGGAACGGCGGACTGGACCGAGCGGCGCCAGGAACCCGTCCTGCGGGCCAACACCTGACGGGATAAAAGCCCCGAGGGCTCATGTCGGCATGCCCGGAAAGTTCCGGGTCAGGCAGAAGGAGCCCCGTGAGTCCGCAACCGCACCTCACTCCCGACATCATTGCCGTCGTCATCGGCGCGGGCGCATTGCATGCGTGCTGGAACGCCATTGCCAAGCAGGTGCAGGACAGGCTGATGGCATTCGCCTGGATGGGGATTGCCCAGGCTGCCGTCGGCGCGCTGGTGCTGGCGGTCACAGGACTGCCATACCGGGCCGCGATCCCGTTCGTGCTCACCTCGGCGGTCATTCACGTCGCGTACGACCTGGCGCTGATGAACTCCTACCGCCTCGGCGCGTTCAACCAGACCTATCCGATCGCTCGCGGCACCTCGCCCCTGGTGGTCGCAGCGGGCGCGTACCTGCTGGCCGGCGAGCACCTGGGCGCCGCCGCGCTGGCCGGGGTCGCGGTGCTGGCCGCGGGACTGATGAGCCTGGCATTCTCGGGCGGCCGCCTCACCCGGCAGGACGCGCCGGCTGTCGGGGCCGCCGTGCTCACCGGCCTGACGATCGCCGGCTATACGCTCGTCGACGGGCTGGGCGTCCGGCAGGCGCACGATCCCTGGGCATACACCGCGCTGCTGTTCCTGCTGCAGGGTGTTCCGATGGCCGGCCTGGCCGCGGTACGGCGACCGCTGACCGCGTGGCGCGACCGCACCTCGCTTGAGCGCGGGCTGCTGGCCGGGCTGCTGTCCGTTGTCGCCTACGGCGTCGTGCTCTGGGCTCAGACCAAGGCGCCGCTGGCGGAGGTTGCCGCCATCCGCGAGACGAGCGTGGTCTTCGCCGCGGTGATCGGGACGCTGGTGCTCGGCGAGGGATTCGGCCGGCGGCGTGTCGCGGCCGCAGTCGTGATCGCTACCGGGATCGTCCTCATCGGATTGTGAGCACCCAATCCGTCAGCCGCTCTGATGAATGCTGGCGGCGACGATCTTGCCGTTCTGCACTGTGTCGGTACCGGTGTAGTGCTGGACCGCGCCGGTGCACGTGTCCGTGGCGGCCAGGCTAAAAGTGACCTGGTCACCGGACTCGCCTGTTTCCTCTACTTGCTGCGAGCCGGTGCATGCGTAGCCATCGACGAACTGCTGATAGGTCTGGCCCGTGGTGGCGCCTGAGTTGAGCAGAGCCCACGCCTGCGCGTAGTTCTGAGACTCCACGTCACCGTAGTAGGCAGAGACGACGGCCCACGGGTCGGTGACACTCGGCACCGTCGTGGTTGGGTCCGCCGGGCCGGGCTGCTGGGTCGCGACAGCCGAGGGATTCGCGGGCTGGGCCGGCGTGCTTGTCGCTGGCGCCGCGGGTGACGACGGTGGCCTGGAGGCGGCCGGCGACGCGGGTTCCTGAGTGGTTGTCACCGTCGTGCAGGCCGCCAGTCCGATCGTGGCAGCTGAAGCCAGTGTGGCGATGATGATCTTCATTGCGCACCTGCCTCACCGCGGGCCAACTCGGTGCCAGTCGATTTGCCGGGTTATGGCACAAGCGTAACTGATCAGCTACTTAGTGTGACCAACGGGGTAGTCCGGCGACGCAGCCGCGGCACAGGCCCGACCGCGCTTGGGCTACCAGTGGCCTCTATGCACGACCTCCGCGAAGGGTCGCCGCCTCGGGTTCCTGACCGGAGTAAGCGGCCGGTCGGACGGGTAGCCGAGCGAGATCAGCAGGGCCCAGTCCCGGTCGGCGGGCAGGCGGAGGACGCGGCGAGCCAGGTCCATGTCGGCGACCCCGGCATGGCAGCTGCCGATGCCCAGGTCGGCGGCCGCGAGGGTCATGCTCATCGTTGCCTGGCCGAGGTCGAGCTGGGCGCGGTGGAACTCATTGTCGGCGGTCGGCCCGATGACCGCGATGGTGGCGGCCGACTGGGCGACGTGCGCCGCGCCGGTGAACACGCCTGACAGCTCCCGCAGCTGCAGCCGGTCCGTCACGACCACGAAGTCCCAGGGCTGCCAGTTCTGCGAGGACGGGGACCTGCGGCCCGCCTCCAGGATCTGATCCAGGTCAGCGGCGGGAATGGGCTGGCTGGTGAACGAGCGGACATTACGGCGGGCCGTGATGGCATCCCAGGTTTGCATGCCATTGACCTTATGAGCAGGCCCTCGGTTGAAGTGCCGCGCGGCCGGGTAGCCAACGCTCGTCAGTAGTCATGACGGGGGAACTTCCCGTGCCTGGTCCAGGCGCGGGCAGATCGTCGGGGGAAGTGACTTCAGATGGACCTGGTCATCGTTTTCCTGGTACTGGTCGTCATCGCCTGGCTGCGGAAGTAGGCCCGGCAGGGCGCGGGCGTTGCGGCGTCAGGCGCGCCGCAGGACAGCAAGCCATGCCTGGGCCTGCGAGAAGCCCTGGATAGAGTTGATGTCGAACGTGTCGGCCGTGATCGACTCGGCGGTCCAGCCGTCGCTGAAGGCTGCCCGCAGCTCATCCTCTCGCACTCGCCGCGGCCCGAACTCGCCCGGCTGCCGGTCGCTGAAGCACATCAGGTAGAGCCTGCCGCCGGGCCGTAGCACGGCGGTGAGGCCGGCGACGTAGCGCGGCCGGTCGGCGTCACTGAAGACGTGGAACACGCCGCTGTCGATGATGGTGTCGGGCTGGCCGGCCAGTTGCACCGCGGCGAGATCCAGCACGTCGGCGACCTCGAACCGGGCGGTCAGACCGCGCTCGGCCGCCTTCGCGCGGGCGCGCTCGATGGCCGTCGGCGCGACGTCCACGCCAGTCGCGTCCGCGCCGTGACTCGCGGCCAGCAGCGTGTGCTCCCCGGTGCCGCAGCCGGCATCGAGCACCCGCCCGGCCAGCAGGCCCTCGCCGGCGAGCCGGTCAAAGGCCGGCTGCGGACGGCCGATGTCCCAGGGCGCCGGCTCCGCGGCGGTGTAGGAGGCGTCCCACTCATTCGTCATGGCCTTAGTCTTCCGTGTAGCGCCACGCCTGTCCGAGCAGGTTAGATTCCAGGGTGATGTGCGAAGACCGGATGGCGTCTCTCGCTGCGGTCGGCCCCGGGCAGCGGGCCGCAGCCTGCGGTCGCGCTCCGTCACCGCTACGGAGCCAGTCGTGCCCACCAAGCTGATCATCGTCGTCCGTGCCGACCTCGGGATGGGCCGCGGCAAGGTCGCGGCGCAGGCCGCGCATGCAGCGGTGGCGGCCGCCTTGGCCAGCGTCGGGACCGCAGCCTTCCGCGCTTGGCTCCGCGATGGCCAGCCGAAAGTGGTGCTCCGCGCGGACGGCGAGGACCACCTGCACGCGATTGCTGGCCAGGCCCGCGCCGCCGGCCTGCCGGTTCAGGTCATCAGGGACGCGGGCCGCACGCAGGTCGCGGAGGGAACGGCGACCTGCTGCGCGATCGGGCCGGCCGCCGATGCCAGTATCGACGCTGTCACCGGGGATCTTGCGCTGCTCTGAGGCCTACGGCCTGACCAGCACCTTCGCCAGCCGGGCCAGGTACCGGCTGGCCACCGCGGGGTCGAAGCGATCGGGGTCGAAGTCGGCGGCCGATTCGAGGCCGAGCCAGGACAGCATCTGCCTGTGGTCCTCGTGCCGCGGGTTGGCCAGGACGTTCAGCAGCTCGCTGTAGCCCCAGACGCCGCCGCTGTCCTCGGGCGGGCACGCTCGCCGGCCGCCGGTGCATCGCGGGTACGCTATGCCGCTCTCGGCTGGCTGGACGGCTTCCACGACGATGTCATGCTCCCAGCTGTCGCCGAAGTCATACTCGTACCGGAACCTGTCGCCCGGCCAGTCCGCCACCGCGGACAGCTTCCTGCCCGCGGCGCTGCGGATGTCCAGATCGGCGTCCCGGATTCCGTACCGGGCGTCGGGCGTCTCGAACGCCCACAGGTGGCTGTCTTCCCAGCCGAATGTCGCCTGGATTGCCGCATGCAGTCGCGACAGCGTGATGTCGGACGGGACCTCAATCCGCCTCCAGATCACCGGCCTTGTGCCGCGCAGCGTGATCTTGAGGCGGTGGATATTCCGCGGTGCCTGCTGGCGCCTGACGGTGTCGCCGGCGCTCCCAGCGGTGCCGCTGGCACCTTTCGCACGCTGGCCGGTGGCTGAGCGGCCCTCGGGCAGCAGATCGACCCGAGCGCGGAGCAGATCGAGATAGTTGTCGAGGTCCTCGGCCTGATCCTGCTGGGTCGGGCAGGGCTCGCAGGCCAGCGCATCTTGCAGCAGCTGCCGGGCGGTCCCGCCGGTGAGGTCCTTGAACCGGAAGCCAGGCTGCGCGCCGAGTGCGAGATAGTCGTCCCGGAGCCTGCTGTTGTAGCTGGTCAGGTAGCAGTGCCTGACGCCGCCGCCGAGCACGTAATCGATGAATACGACCATCGCGTGCCGCTTTCGGCCGTAGCTGAAGCTGACCACGACCGAGCGCTGCTCGCCGTAGATGTCGGCGTAACCGAAGCAGGGCCCCGGCCGCGGGGCGCCCAGGCCCGCAGCCCACGGAAGCTCGCGCTGGCCGGCAGCCACCAGCCGGGCAGCTGAGTCCGCGGCGAGCGGCCGGACCTCCGGCAGTCCGACAGCTGCGAGTACGCGCGCCATCGCAAGCGCCTCGGGGCACGGATGACCGGGGAGCCGCGCGACGACGTCGGCGAGGATGTCGGCCAGTTCTGCATCCGGCGGGGCTGTGCGGCGCAGCTCGCCGATGAACTCGCCACCGCAGACTTCGGCCTCCACCTGGTCGCAGCCCGGTTCCAGCAGCGGAGTGAACCAGGCGAGCATCTCCGCGTATGACTCGTCCTCGTCCGGCATGAGACCGGCCAGAATGAGCTGCCCGACAGCGTCGTCGGCGTTCGTCGCGATATCGATGAGCCTGAGTGCGTCTTGCGGCGCCCCGGTGTCGAGCGCGAGCTGGCGGAGCTGAGCAAGACGGTGCAGATCGCGGCTGTCCCACAGGGCAGGCTGCGTGTCGTCGGGCACTACCGACAAGTGCCGGCGAGGTTCGGAGCGCCCGGATGTCGACACGCTGGACATGGTGCCAGACATGGGGCTGCGGGGGGCTGTTTCTGCCGCCTCGCCGCCCGCGCAGGCAGCCCCGCGCGGCTGCTGACGGAACCAGCGGAACTGTCAGTGGCAGCGCCTACTGTGCTGTGCATGCCCAGGCTCGTGCTCGACGAGATTGACCTCGGCTCGGTCGAGGACGCCGTCGGCATGACCGCGTATGACGACGGTTACGGCGACGCGCAGGATGGCGCCGTCCGGCGGATCGAATGGGCAGCGCAACAGCGAGCGGTGCACGGCGTCGTCCAGGATCGCGGCGGCGAGTGGCAGGAGACCGTCGTGTACTTCCGGCCCGGCGCGCCGATGCGGTACGACCGCGGCTACTGCACCTGCGAGCCGGGAGAGGAGTGCCGCCACGCGGCCGCGGTTGCGCTCGCGGCGGCGCTGGCGTCCGGGCAGGATCTCACCGCACCGCGGCCCGCTCTGCCCTGGGAGCACTCGCTGGCAGCGCTGCTGCGGCCCGCGGCAGCCTCGGCCGGCACAGAGCCGACCGCTACCGGGCCGGCTGCGCGCGCCGCCAGGGTCGCCATCGAGCTCACGCTGTCGGGCGAGCAGCAGCCGTATGCACAGCGCCACCCGCACGCGCCGCGCCAGCTGACAGTCTGCGCGCGCCTGGTCCAGCCGGGCGCGAAGGGCGGCTGGGTTGGCGGCCAGCTGGCCTGGGGCCGGCTCGAGCCGCGGCAGCAGCGGGCCCCGCTTACCCGCCCGCAGCTGCGCGTCCTGAGGGAGCTGTACTGGACGTTCCAGGCCGGGGACCGGCTCGCGGGTGGCTACCAGCAGCCGTGGGTCACCGGCGGCGACAAGACCCTGGATCTGGCGGCGTTTGAGTCGCGCCAGCTGTGGCCGCTGCTCGATGAGGCCGCCGCCGCTGGCATCCCGCTGGTGTACCGCAGGTCGGGGACGGTACCCGGATATGGCATCGCCGAGTTGTTCCTCGACATCACCCGGCCGCGTCCGGAGGCGCCAGTGCGCATCAGCCCGGTTGCCGGCATCGACGGCAGCGACGAGGAGATCTGGCCGGTCCGGTTCATCGGATCGGACGGGCACGGGCTGATCTACATCGAGCGGGCTGAGGCTGAGCGACAGCCCGATCCGTCGCGCTGGCGCTTCCGGCTTGCGCGGATGGTCAGCCCGGTCCCGGCCGCGCTGCAGGAGCTGGCCCTGTCCCGGCAGCCACTGGAGATCCCGCCCGCCGATGAGAGCCGGTTCCTGGGCCAGTTCTACCCGCGGCTGCGGCAGATGGCGTCGCTCCTCTCCTCGGACGGATCATTCAGCCTCCCGGCGGTCTCGGCGCCGACTCTGGTCGTCGGTGCCGCCTACGGCGAGGATCATCAGCTGGAGCTCAGCTGGGCCTGGTCGTACCAGGTGGGCGACTCCCGGCTGCGGGCGCGCGCGGAGCTGCCGGCGGGTTCCGGGGGCCTGCCGAACGTCGAGGCCAGGGCCCGTCGCATGATCGCCGAGCGGGAGGCCGGCCCTGGCGCGCCTGAGGTGTCCGGGCTCGACCCGGCGTTCCGGGATGCCGGCGCTGAGCAGGCCATCCTGGCGGGCCTTGACATGCCTGCCGCGAGCCTGCTTGAGGGCCGCCTCACCGGCATGGACACCGTGCGCTTCAGCGCCGAGGTGCTGCCGCTGCTGGCAAGCAGGTCTGGCGTCGCTGTCGAGATCAGCGGCGAGCCTGCGGACTACCGCGAGGCCGGCGACTCGGTGCGTATCGAGGTGTCCGCGGAGGAGCTCACCGGCGAGAACGACTGGTACGGCCTCGGCGTGACCGTCTTCGTCGAGGATCAGCCGGTTCCGTTCATCGAGCTGTTCCTGGCACTGAGCCGGAGGCAGGAGTATCTGCTGCTGCCCGGAGGCGCCTATTTCTCGCTGGCCAAGCCCGGACTGCAGGCACTGGCCAGGCTCATCGAGGAAGCCAGGTCAGTGCAGGATCTCCAGACGGAGTCGCTGCGGATCAGCAGGTTCTCGGCGGGGCTGTGGTCCGAGCTGGCTGAGCTCGGCGTTGTTTCCAGCCAGTCGGAGGCGTGGCGCCGCCAGGTGGACGGCCTGCTGTCACTGGCCGGCGACGGCGCGGCTGGCAGCGATCCCGGCCCCGGCCGCGTCCCGCTGCCATCCGGGCTGACCGCGCTGCTGCGGCCCTACCAGGAGGACGGTTTTCAGTGGCTGGCTTTCCTCTGGCGTTACCGGCTCGGCGGCATCCTCGCCGACGACATGGGTCTGGGCAAGACGGTGCAGTCTCTGGCTCTGATCGCGCACGCACGGCAGGAGGAACCTGACAGCCCGCCGTTTCTCATCGTCGCGCCGACAAGCGTCGCGTCGAACTGGGCCGCCGAGGCCAGCCGATTCACGCCCGGACTCAGGGTTGCGGTCGTCACCGAAACGCTCGCCAAGCGCCGTGCCAGCCTGGCGGACGTCATCGCCGGCGCGGACGCGGTGGTAACGACCTACACGCTGCTGCGCCTCGATGCGGCCGGCTACTCAGCGGCGCAGTGGTCAGGCCTGATCCTGGATGAGGCGCAGTACGTCAAGAATCACCAGTCCAAGGTCTATCAGTGCGCTCGCCGCGTGCCCGCGCCGTTCAAGCTGGCCATCACCGGCACGCCGATGGAAAACAACCTGATGGAGCTGTGGTCGCTGCTGTCGGTCACGGCGCCCGGGCTGTTCCCGCACCCGGAGAAGTTCCGCGATTACTACGCTCGCCCGATCGAGCGGCAGGGCCGGGGCGAGCTGCTGGATCAGCTGCGACGACGGATCAGGCCGCTGGTCAGGCGGCGCACGAAGGAGCAGGTCGCCGCCGACCTGCCGGCCAAGCAGGAGCAGGTTCTCGAGGTCGTGCTGCACCCCCGCCACCAGAAGCTGTACCAGACGCATCTGCAGCGCGAGCGGCAGAAGGTACTCGGGCTGCTCGGCGACGTCGACGCCAACAGGTTCGCCATCCTGCGCTCGCTCACGATGCTGCGCCAGCTTGCCCTGCACGCCGGGCTGGTCGACCCGGACAACGCCGACCTGCCTTGCAGCAAACTCGACACGCTTGCCGGGCTGCTCGGGGACGTGGTCGCCGGCGGTCACAGGGCGCTGGTGTTCAGCCAGTTCACCCGGTTCCTGGAGCGGGTGCGCCAGCGACTGGACGAGGCCGGCATCGATTACTGCTACCTGGACGGCAGGACGCGCGACCGGCCGCTGGTGATCCAGCGGTTTAAGACCGGCGCCGCGCCGGTCTTCCTGATCAGCCTCAAGGCAGGTGGCTTCGGCCTGAACCTGACCGAGGCCGACTACTGCTTCCTCCTTGATCCGTGGTGGAATCCGGCCACCGAGGCGCAGGCCGTCGACCGCACGCACCGGATCGGCCAGACCCGTAGCGTCGTTGTCTACCGGCTCATCTCGAAGGACACGATCGAGGAGAAGGTCATGACGCTCAAAGCGCGCAAGGCCGCCCTGTTTTCCTCTGTCCTCGACAGCGGCGAGGCATTCGGCGGCGGTCTGAGCGCTGAGGACATCCGCGGCCTGTTCGAGTAGCCGGGCCTGGCGACAGGGGCGTCCATCCGTTGGTGTTACCGGGAGCGTGGCTAGCCGTTACCGCAGCTGAGCGGCGGGTGCTGGCCCACGGTCCGGGGCTTATCGTCTAGTGCTGTCACTCCATCCGCAGCCCGGCGCCGGGAGGTCGGCATGAGCGTTGCCGATGCCAGGGCTGAGCTGACAGAACTGCGGTCCGAGCGCGCCGCTGCAAGCCTGGACCGGCGCCTCGGCCAGCTCCCGGACGGGCATCCTTCCTCCCCGCGCTATGCGGATGCCGTCCGGCACCCGGAGCGCACCCGGGTCGAGCACCGCGAGGCAGACCGGGTCCGTCCGCTAACCGACGCCGAGCACCGCGAGGCAGACCGGGTCCGTCCGCTAACCGACGCCGAGCACGCCGGTCACGTGGCCGACGTCAGGCGCCGGTTAGCCGACGCACGCGCTGCGGGCCTGGAGACTGACGCCACGCACACAATCGACGCTGGCCGCGAAGTCTGGACTGACGAGCGAGACGCCGCCCATCAGGAAATCGTCGACACGCTGTACGCGCAGTCCGCTCAGGTGCCGTGCGAAGGCAAGGCAATCCTGGCAGGCGGCCTGCCCGGCGCCGGCAAAACAACGGTTCTCCGTGAGCACGCCGGGATCGACCTGTCTCAGTACCTGATGATCAATCCCGACGACATCAAGGAGGAGATGGCGCGGCGCGGTCTGATCCCCGACATCCCTGGCTTGTCCCCGATGGAGGCATCTGACCTGGTGCATGAGGAGTCCTCGTTGATAGCAAAACGACTGGCCAACCGGGCTGAGAACGATCATAAGAACGTTATCTGGGACATCACGATGTCGAGGACGTCATCTATTTCGGACAGGGTGAGCTCACTGCGGTCAGCTGCCTTCACGCGGATCGATGGCATCTTTGTCGATGTGCCGTTAGAGGCTAGTGTCGCCCGGGCCGATGCACGCCACCGCACCGATCATGATCGATATCAGGACGGTCAGGGATTCGGCGGCCGGTGTATACCCGAAGGGACGATTCGAAGTAATGCAGACAGCGACTGGGGCAGCAGCAATCGGAAGAACTTTGAGGAGCTAAAGGGCCAGTTCGATGCCTGGTTCAGGTATGACAATTCCGTCGATGGCCGACCGCCCGTGCTCCTGGATTCGAGCGCGCCCGGCCACCGTGAGTCGAAGGATCTCGATTGATGTCGTCAGATAACGTCGCTGAGCTCATTACGGCCCTGCGCTCCGGAGAGGTGGGTCTCGATCAAGTTGCAGACATCTTCCGGCATAGAGCCTGGCGCAAGAGTCATGGTCCGGTCCCTAGTAACTACTCCGACATGGCTGCGGCGGCTCAACTGGACCCCGGCGCGAACATCCCCGGGTCTATCGACGATGTCATTGCTGCATACGACCGGGGCGAGATCACCAGAGAGCAATATCGGGTTCTTGCTCACGCCGTTGCGGAGTCGATTAATGCAGAAGCA